>Ga0157364_1009039_pt1 | contig 10336 bp, 3 predicted proteins | sample AttsexASBM2_FD_111476 | JGI IMG/M metagenome (GOLD analysis project Ga0157364, IMG submission 111476) | Fungus gardens microbial communities from leaf cutter ant in Ribeirão Preto, State of São Paulo, Brazil - Atta sexdens ASBM2 | ecosystem: Host-associated > Fungi > Mycelium > Unclassified ... | reverse complement strand
CACACACACACACACACTCTCACACACACACACACACACACACACACACACACACACACACACACACACACACACACACACACACACACACACACACACACACACACACACACACAAATGCGTACCATATATACTTCAGAATAGAGAACTAAAACCTGGTATCTTTACATTTAAGAAAAATGTATTATTAAATATTTTTTTTATTATATTACTATTAAACTACTACTAAACCCTCGTTTGTTAATTTGAAAAACCTCTCCTTATATTTATTGTAAGCTCTCTCGCGATTCCACTTCGCCCTCTCCCCGGTTACTTGAATTAAGTTCATGACCGAAAGCCAGGGCGGATGTACAGGCACATCTAGCGTTAAAGTGCGCCCTCCCGGCACATTGACCCAATGAGTCCTTTAAATTTAAAAGATACGTCCGACTCGTGTGTCTGTTTAGCGGAGCATGAGTTGAAGTTTCCACTTCGTCCTCCGTTCGACCCTCGACTCGTTAGGAGCCACAGGACGAAGTGAAGTGCCTCCCGATTTGCGTCGGCCCTTCTCTTCACGGCTCTCTTGCGGTCCAGAGTCTGGACATGACCCAATCTAATAATTCGATTCTTGTTGCGTTCACCCTTTCAGCTAAAAATTTAAAGCTTTCAAGAATTAATCTTTTGTAATGCTGCACTTGTTTTCTAAAAATGAGCATCTATTTGACACACTTTCTGCCATGTCCAGAGGAACATTCGTAAAAAATGAATTTACGTTTAATGAAATTAATAAAAAATTAGAAGGAATGTGAATGTTGTCACGTTTTTTAACTAATTGAAAATTGTTATCAATATTACTTAAAAAACAGTTGTTTATGAGTTGGAAGAAAAAGAATTTTCCTTGAAAGGTGATATATAAAAAATTGAACACGAGTGAATTTTATCGAGAGCACTTTCTAAAGTACATAAGCCTGAGTGCTCTCTCAGAATTATAGTTTCCTCGATTGACAGTTTATTATATAACTTAGCAAGTTTTTTACACGATATCATTTCAATAATATATCTAAACCTTTTATAACGGCGATATCATCAAAAAAGGTAGATGAAATTAAAGAAATATTTGATTCTTTCCATCCAATTCACTGAATTTGCAGGTGACTCGATCAATTTTTTGGATGTTACCATCATTATTAACAATGGATATTTGGAGTTTGATTGATACCATAAGTCCACTTTTTCGGGCAGATATCTCAATTTTCTATCGGCACATCCTCTTATAAAAGAGGAACAATTATGGGAATGATTGACAGATATTTGTTATTGTCACACTCCAGATACGACAAAAATTTTAAATTTATAATAAACACTTTACACTGGAGAATGATTACCCTCTTGATTTTATTTTTGAGACGATTAACTCAAGACATTAAAAACGTTATTTCATAAACAATCCAAAGCACTAAACAATACGACTAACTCGTCACCAGAACAAGAACGTATTTCTTGGTTCGTATTACTTTACATTGAATCAGTCTCGGATAAATTCAGGAGTATTATTAGTAATTTAAACATGAAGCTGGCATTTTTCAGTTTAAATAAACTTGGAAGTTTTGTGAAAGAAATATTCTCCCGAAAGTGTCTAATAAGAAGATAGTATATAAAATAGAATGCAAAGATTGCAACGCGACATACGTAGGACAAATCGGCAGGAAATTAAAAACGAAAATCCAGGAGAATCCAGGAGAATCCAGAAGAACATCGATGACACATTAACAGTTTCTCTGACACTAGATTGGTCATTACGGATCACAGACTTTTAATTATGATTTCGATTGGGAGAACGTCAAAATTTTAGACCGTGAATGTTATTTAGGAAGAAGATTGATATCTGAGATGTTATTTATACAAATACAAAATAATAGTCTTAAACTTCAGTCTGACACAGAATTTTTACATCACACTTATATTTCAATTCTAAACAGATTATAAATTATTTTAATGTTTGACTTTATTTTTGTAAACAATAACTTTATACGTATTTATCTGCGACACACTTTCAAATAATACAATATCATTTAGTCATATTTCCGTACCTTGACTAACTAGCATTATTTTTATACTCTGACTGTTTTATAATAGTATTACGAATTCTTGGACTTTTTTCTTATTATCATTTGTTCTTGTACATGTAATCACATCTCTCAGCATCAAATGATAAGCCACACATTGTCATTAGTATCTATAAATTCACCATTAACTCTGTATCTTTTCACATTCGTTCCAGAAATGAATTATATAATTACAATGAAATTCATGCATCTCACTTTGGATCTTTCAATTCTATAGTGGCTGTTATTGATGCATGAGTGATGTCATATGTTCTAAGTTCTGTATTAACGCTGATGATGATTCTAAAAAGAGTCGAAACGTTCTTTATGAAAATATACGCTATCAAGGTCTGCACTGATTAACATTATCATAAACATTATTTTTTAATCACGCTCTTACAACTGCGTTATGTTCTTATCTGCCCGTTTTCTCAGGATTTTTATTATTTGGAGAATCATAAGAAATTGTAAGATTTCCATTGTTATTGGGAGTACAAATAAGTTTCCGCCGTTTGCAAAAGATGGCGCCACTAATAAACTATAGTTAAAATTGTTTGATGTAAAACGACATATCATAAGATTGGACATCCGGCAACACCATAACCTTGAAATATTAGCGATTTTGTATCATATATTTTTTTTTGTTGAAAATATCGAATTTTGAACCGAATAAGCCGTTATTTGCGGGAACTTTTAATTTACTTCTTTAATTTGAAGAAATCTGCAGCTAAGGCTCATAGATTGCTTGTAGAAGCATATGGTGATGCTGCCTTAAGTGAGAGAAGTTGTCGTGAGTGGTTTCAAAAGTTTAAGAACGGTGAATTTGACGTCGAAGACAAAGAATGTAGCGGAAGAAAGTGTATGAAGACGCGGAATTGGAAGTATTATTGGATGAAGATTCGTGTTAAACGCAAAAAGAACTTACATTAGGACTCAACAAACAATTTCATATCGTTTGAAATCATTGGGAATGATTCAAAAACAAGAGAATTGGGTTCCATATGAACTGAAGCCAAGAAACATTAAACGCCAACACATTTCACATGTGAAATGCTGCTTGCTAGGCATAAATGAAAGTGTTTTTTGCATCATATAGTCTGGTGATGAAAAATGGATCCATTACGATAACCCAAAGAAGAGAAAATCATAGGGACCACCTGGCCATGCTTCAACATCGACAACCAAGCCGAATATTCATGGAAAAAACTCATGTTGTGTATTTGGTGGGATCAGTTTGGTGTCGTGTATTATGAGTTGCTCAAACCGAACGAGACCATTACTGGGGCTCTCTACCGAACACAATTGATGAGATTGAGCCGAGCACTCAAGGAAAAACGGCCACTACTTCTCCAGGCATGACAAAATTATTCTCCTGCATGATAATACTCGACCACATGTTGCGGCGCCGGTCAAAACCTACTTAGAAACACTTAAATGAAAAGTTTTAGCCCACTTGTTGTATTCTCCAGACATTACTCCTTCTGATTACCACTTGTTCCGATCGATGACGCATGGCCTGTCTGAGCAGCACTTCACATCATATGAAGATACCAAAAATTGTATCGATTATTTGATAGCTTCAAAAGATGAAGCGTTCTTCCAACCCGGTATCCACATGTTACCAGAAAGATGGAAAAAAGTAATGGTTAGCGATGGCCATTACTTTGAATAAAACATTATGCATCGTTCTTTCACAATAAATGCTTAATTTTTGATAAAAAACGGAAACTTATTTGTACTCCCAATAATTTTATTTAATTTCATTAGATTAATTAGCCTCTTTGCCTGTTCCTATTGATTATGGATCGTTGTGGATTATATTAACAATTGTTGGCAATTTATTTCTAAATATTGCTTACCTAATTATTGCTTACCTAAAGAAGAATTTATTAAAGCGGTTCAATTTGTTTTAAATTCTACTTTTCTTATTTTTGATAACGTTATATGTAAGCAGAATTATGACACTTCTATGAGCTCTCCATTGTTTTCGTTGACTAGTGAAAGTTGGAAAGTGAAGCCTTAACATTGATGCAGTTTCCGTTGCTCTTTTATTATATAGATGTGTCGACGATAATCAATTCCATTGTTGACATTTCAATTCTCGACAAGGCTTCAATTTACTATGGAGGTAACTAAACTGGTCGGACGGGATTGAATTTTTTAGATGTTACTTTAATTAGAAATAATGATATGATTGAATTTTGATTGATATCACAAATCAACATTTTCGGGTAGATGATTTAAATTTTTTGTCGTCCGCTGTCTCAAAAGAGAGATACTGTTCCTGATTAGTTGATACAGTAATTTTGCTTTCGAATCCCAAATTTCACTTTGATAATTTTTATCTCATAATTAAAATACTTTTATAAAATGACTATCCATTGAATTCCATTTTTGATAATATTAATCGTCTGAAGAACATTATTAGTTTCTATTTTTTTATTCTAGTAACATAAAAAAATAAAGAAATGAAAATAACGCTAAAATTGCATGATCTTTATGGTTTCCTGTTCCTTATATTCCTAATATTAAGATTAAATAGCGATCATATTAAAGTATCATTTTAGTAATAATAAATTACGAGAATTCATTAAGGTGAGGATCCATTGCCATGTTATGTGAAGTCGAATGTTGTGTATAAAATTTCTTATAAGAACTGCGAGTTATATAGGACAGACGAACAGACGGTTGTCCATCCAGAATCCAGAATCGGAGCATAGGAACCACATCCAATGGAATACATCTACCCATTCCCGGTCATAACTGATCACCGGTTACAAGAGACAGAAAAGATTAATCTCGGATGTTATACATTAGAAAACAGACGCATGAACTCAATTTACAGACAGATATGAAGGGGCTTCCCAAGACTTTCTTTTTGATTATTGATAGGCTATATATATTGATTTGATTTGGTTTTAGTCAGTCAGTATCATCCTTGCATAATAACGAAGTCTTCCTATCTTAATTATCGATCATCTTCTGATTTCTTTTTAAATTAAATAACGAATTATCTTTAGAGTTTAAAAGTTAAAATTAAAGAATTTTAATTAAAATTTTAAAAAGTTTTTTAATTTTATTATAATATACTTAATCTGACACTGACTGGTCACCAAGTTAAAACCAAGTTAAAAACTAATTTTTGACCAGATAATTATTTTTTATTATTTGCGATATGGTGTTTTATGTTCATAGTGAGCTTTCTTACTTTTATTGTGAATTAAATTTATTAAAGTATTTTATCTCTGATATATTCTAAAAATTGTTTTTCTCTTTTTTTTTAACATTCATCTGAGTTTAATTTTGAATAGAATTTTTTCTTGTGGAAGGAGCTCACTATGACAAGATAGTTATTACATATACATTGTAATATCTATAAAGGTAATTTATATCTTTAAAGAGGGCTCAAAAATGAGCTGAAACATGTAAGCGCATTATTGTAAAGAGTTTTGTTATATTATTTGCGCAATGACTACCGCGCCCGACTCTTATTATTCCTTGTTATTCCTAAATTTCTTTTGAATAGTAAGGAGTTCTTGTAGATTGATTTATGTTTTGAAATATATAATGATAATTATATATAATAAATATACTTACAATTATAATTTCATTTTTACGATCATAATTCTAATTATTCATTTTTCTAAAGTCACTGTATCAATCTGTAAGCTCATAGTATGACTCCAGAAGGTAAAATGATGAAACTATATATATTTTCCTACTCTCAGCATTACATGAAATCAACGACGTGTATATGTGTGGTTATGAAATCGACAATAACTAAATGCTTTTCAGTTTATTCGCTTTTTGTCAATCTCTCAATAGAATTCGGCGATGAATTAAGATGATATGTTGAATGTATTACCAAAAATATTGTATTGAGATGAAGTACTGAGTACTAAAAGAAATTAGTTGTTGCAGCAAATTAGATAAATATGGCATAGCATTTTTAATTGGTTGCTGCCAATTAAAAATGCTATGCCATATTTAGTCAATTTTGTCTTTCAGTATATTACTTTAAATACACTATCACGGTTACCACATATATTTTTCTGCTCTCAGAGTTACCTAAGATCAACGATGTCGATAATGCTGAGCAAGAAAATATATATAGTTTCAACATTTTATTTTCCATTTTACATTCCGGAGTCATATCAGAAATCGAGATTGATATATGGTAGTGTGACTTTAACTAGTTGACAAATATATAATTATAAAGTATTTAAAAGTTAAATGTTATAACGTACTTGTATAGTTGCAAAGTGATAACAAATCACAAAAATATAGACATTAACAAAATTCAAACGAGCTAGCAAGATGACAATGGCTAAAATTTATTCTTAATATTCATTCAATATATACAAAACATTTCAGATTTTAATTAACCCTCTTCAACAAAGCCAAAGATTAGTTACGCATTAAAAATCTAATATATAAAAAACAGATTTAAGGATTTCATCTCACAAAAAATATAACTTTGATGTCAAAGATCTTTTCATTTTTGACATCAGTAAGTAATCATATATACTATTGTTAAATGAAATAGATACCAATTCATCGGTCCGTAACGACAACGGGTAGATTCAAAATTAAAATTATATGCATCGCCAAATCAAACAATAATATAGATGCACGTAATGCCAGTTATGGTCGGAGGAGATTGTGAATATAGATTGTGAATATAATTGTTAGAATCGTATGTAACATGTTGAATTAAAAATACATACATGAGATCTTTATCGCACGGACAACTAACTTTAAATGATCACGTTTAAAAGTGATAGATTTGTCATAACCACATAACATTATATTAATCAATGGCGAAAATATCTTATTATTTTCGTATTATTAACAGCATAAATGAATGTTATTAATTGATCACTAATAACGTTACCAATATGTTATCGATTAGCCATTTATCTGATGTCAATAAGTATGACGTTGTAAATACGATACAAATAAATAATGTTATTAATTGTTAAAAAAAATATTTTACCAATATTTACACTCATTATTACATCTTAAATAGATCACATTAAATAGATCAATAATGCAAAATGACTAACTATTGACATCAAAATGATTATAGTCTACTACTTGGGATACACGGGAATTACAACTTGGGATTACATGAATATTAGAATTCCTTCAATTCATCGTACGCAGAGTTTACACCGCTCATGGAAAAATCCTGTATCATTTTGCAATTTTCGCAATAATTAACGAGATATTAATTTCTAAAGATTGCTAAATAAGCAAGTAAAATCGCTTATTATAAAATGTTTGTCAGAATTTTTCATGAAAGATCTAAATAGTATCTCTTAAAAAACCCCTAAAGATATCTTAAAATTCGTGCATCGATTATAGACATGCGTCGAATATAAACTACTCTTTGTATAATTATTATTAGAACTTTTCGATTCAGTTTAATCCGTTCTATTTGCACACGAGCTCTGTGTTAATAATTAATTAGAGGACCCTATGTACATTAATAAATATACATTAATAAATATTAATAAATGTACAGAGTGTTAAGTAACAATAAAATTCTCATATAGGAGTAGAGCAGACTAAATTGAGTCGAAAAATTCTGTACCATTTTATAATAGTTAATATTATAAAAGAATAACTTTTATTTTAAAAAAATCATTAAAAACGTTTTTTTTATTGTAGTTTTATTCTAAAATTCCTTTGAACTCCCATTCTATTTTCATTCTGAAAATTTTTTCTATCTCTTACAATTCCAACGACATTCGCTTCGAAAGAGAAACACTGATTTTTCCAATGATATTCGCTACAAAAGAGAAAAATCAATTTTTTTCCAAGAAGTATTTCACTCCTTAAAAGTCTGAGCACGTATAAAGTGTGTCACTATTTTTGTCTGGAGAATAACATATTAAAATTAAAATCGAAGGGGGCCAGTTGGGTTCCTTTCCTGATCAGATTTCATCACTCATTACTTTTCAGTTATATATTTCTTACATTTCATTAACGCGTTTATTAAGTTTAAGTCGTAGATTCCTTATATTTTATTAACACTTAAATTAATTTTTATAATTTATTAAATCTAGCGCACACGTTACATTTAAGAGTTATTAGTGTAATTCAATTTTTAGTTGTATTATTCAATTACTTTTCAATTACTACATGATCACAAGCTTCCGTTACATGTTACTTAAAATTCATTAAAACATTTCTAACAGTGATATAAAATAACGTAATTAATATGTTCAATTGCATTTAATGATGAAAAAATAAAAAATGTAAGAGTTTTAGCGGAAAAAATTGGATTTGTAATGTATAGACTTACGATTAATTATTAAGAGATCATTTTGTAAGGCCAGAAAAATTAAGTGTAATTAAAACTACTAAATATTTATGTTATATACTGTTACGTCACGTCGTTGTTGAAATTTTCTCCGATTTGGAGTCAATGCATTTAAGTAATTTATTCGGGGATCGAAGACCAAGTTGTGCGGTTAAGAATGTTCACTGGGAAGTATTGGATAATTATTCTGGATGGTAATTTTGAACCCGGTGCCAAAAAGATTACGAAGCGTATAGGCGAATCTACGTGGATCGGCTTTTCGAATGTCCTTGTAGTCCTTGAAGAATGTTCTTGTTAGGAAATGTGAGATTGGTCTGCAATTTCTTGAGATACGCGCTATATACGCGTTCGCGGATTGAATCGAATTTGTTTTGATTTAATAACTGCGCTAATTTTTGGAAATAAGAGAAAGAATCGTGATTTGAAGTGAGAACTGATTTTATTTGAAATCTTAATCTCTTTTCTTACTATCTTCGTCTGCCTTTAATAGACATGGAGGTAATACTAAAAAGTTATCAAGTTCCGAAGAACTGCCGTAAGACGGAGTCATGCTATTGACAGCGACAGTAACAGTTCTCTGGATATGAGATAACTATGAATTCTCCGAGGAAATGTTATAAGATGAGAGCCACGCTATTAGCAGCGACAGTTCCCTCGGATACTCATGTATACGTATCATGTAATTGAATGGGACGCAAAGCAGAGATTTAAGTTTTAACCGATTCAGTATTTTCATTTAATAAGAAAAATAGAACAATAAACAAAAGAAAAGAAAAATATAGAGTGTATTTCTTCTTGAAGCAAGGATAGTTCTCACCTTGATCTAATTTCCGACTATACTGAATAGGTTTCTACTTCTGCTTTTCGAATAAATTAAATGAATTGCTTCTGCTTTTGGCAGCTCCTTTTATATTTTGAAAATGAAGGTCCTTTAGGACATTTAATCAATACTCCTCAAGGGAAGAATCTATACTCGCGATTGTTTCCTTAAGATAAGGTAGCAAGGCTCCGGGTAAGCCCTACTCTACAAGTTAATCTTAATAGATAAGAGGTAAGGTAGATTGAGAGTTTTAATAATTTATAATAAAAATTCGGTCTTCCTTAACTAACATCCTTATTCGAGGCGAATCTACTATATTCTGAATCATATATCTAAAGTTGGTTTAATTTTATTGAAAGAAGAAAAAAAAGAAAAAAATATTCGTCGCATTCAGAAAGATTTCTATTTTGCTGTTAATTGCTTAATTGCTAAATGCTAATGTAATGCTAATGTATATTGTACGTTATCACTAGTATAACATACGCTTTTATTTATTATTTTATAGAAAGGCTTCTTTGAGAGAGATCGTAGGACATTCTTAGATGTTCTTTAGGGTAGATAATCTGTGTGACGCATAAAAGTATATAACGTGATCTATCTGTTAGTTTGATTATTTAAATGAAGGAACTAAATATACTCTCCTATAAAAGAGAAAAAAGGAATTTTCGGTTTTGAAATAAAGAAAAAATAGGGACGAAATATCAAGATTAAGATAAAATACTAACCTAATAAGAGATAGGAAAAAATAAAGTATAAATCATATGTATATTTATAATAAGGAAAGAGGGGATTTTATCGGGATGTAATATACTCAGAGAAAGGTTTCTTCGATTCAAAGAAATATTTCTTTGCTATACGATTAAAGAAAACATTTCTTTAATTTGAAAAAATTATGTTCAAAGAAATGTTTTCAAACATTTCTTTGATTTAAACGTCTTTTCTTTGATTTAAACATAATTTTTTCAAATTAAACAAATTTTTTTTGTATAGCAAAGAAACATTTCTTTGAATTGAAGAAACTTTCAAAAAACACCTCTGGGTTATAGGGATATGTAAATATGAAACCGGATTTACCAATAGATGGCCATAGATGTCAATGTAGTT
>Ga0157364_1009038_pt1 | contig 10336 bp, 14 predicted proteins | sample AttsexASBM2_FD_111476 | JGI IMG/M metagenome (GOLD analysis project Ga0157364, IMG submission 111476) | Fungus gardens microbial communities from leaf cutter ant in Ribeirão Preto, State of São Paulo, Brazil - Atta sexdens ASBM2 | ecosystem: Host-associated > Fungi > Mycelium > Unclassified ... | reverse complement strand
TCTCATGCAGCATGTGCTCTGCACACATTGAAAAAAACTATTGTAAACAGTGAACTGGAAAATATGTGGGAAGACTGTATTGTAGATGATATACTGTTCTCGGTAATCCGCAAAAAAGAAACACAGATGTGCGAATATCGCCGGTGCAATTCCTATGCGATGAGAATTAGGTATACGTGATGAGAAACATGGAATAATTATTAAAAAGCCTGTTTCTGACTAGTCTTTACTCGCGCGACAGAAAGTGTACGGTTACGAAACAAATGTTACGAGGACGATGAATATGAAAAGAGACATTGATGGAATAGAAATGTCAATGTAATAAAGGACGATTATTATTGGGCGAAGAAAATCGCAGATAAGAGCCAAGGTTGGTGCATGTGCATTAAGATTCCTGCGGATAATGAAAAGTGTGTCGAACTATTGATTATTGACAATATATGGATGGAGTTTCGTGATCGCAATCTTGCACTAAAACTGTTTTTCAATAGATACGACGAACAATGCTTTGAGTGCGAACAGTGCACTTTCGCAAACAAACATAATGAAAAAGTGTTAGAATGTTATGATATTTTAGATATGTCACGATGTTGTGTGAACGAATCACGTGCAAGTACTCCGTGGAAGAGTGCGACGTGATCTAAAAAACAGTGAAAAGGCATAGAAAATCATGAGCGAGTGGAACGCGAACTGTTGGAGCAGTGCGGCCAGGTCGCTACTCTGGTGGAGTGTTTCGCGTGACTGCAATGATGCGAGTGCATCGAGCAGCTCGAAGAACTTTGTCGTGCCAAGCGTCCGCACCTCGCCGTTGGACACAGACAATCCACGGTGGCGAGGATCGCGCGACTCGCGGGTGCAAAGTCGCAATTGGAGCAACGTTTCGTGCACATTGGTGGCGAGTACGCGAATGGCGAGTACGTGAGTAGCAACGAACGATCACTTGACGAGAAATCGACGCCACGTTCGAGAATCGTATATTGACAGGTGCGGTGATAAACTCTAATCACATCGAGCCGCAGCGGTTTTTAGAAAACGCTAGCAGTGTAGTTTTACAGCGAGTGCGAGACGCTGTAGAACTTCACCGCTGTAGAAAGATACGGTAGTGTAAAAGTAAACACCGCATTCAACGGTGAGTTCGCGACAAAGAATAAACGTGCTAATAAGAGCATAGTTACAAAGAACAGCGAGATATACCGATACACCGATTTGCGCGAGTGTACGAGCAGCACGTCATCCAGCCTATCCTAGTATCGCTCGAAGAGTTTCAGGAACGCGACAGCGGGTGGGCATTGTTACGTATATCGAATTTGACTATCAATGTGAACAAACTAAATCCCCTGCGCGCGGGATGTCACATCGAAGTGCCTCGAGAAATAGCGACGAAACGAGCGGTAATCAGTGTTCGTACGACGGACAATGCATGTTTCACGTGGTCGGTGGTCGCTGCTCTGTACCCAGCTGAAAAGTATATGGATATCGAATTTCCAATAACGTTCAAAGACATTTCTAAATTCGAATGATTGAACATGGTGTCGATCAACGAGAATAAACAAGTCCTTCCTCCGCGGATCACCGATGACAAGAAGGAGAAGCACGTCAATCTCCTGTATCTACAAGATTCACACAACGACAACCGTGGCCACTTTGCGTGTATCAAGAATCTGTCGCGTCTCGTGAGCAAATTACTAGGAAAAAGAACATGAAGTTTTTCTGCGACCGGTAAGTATAATAAGAAAAGCCAATAAAAAACAGTAAAAAAAGAAATAGTGAAAAATGATTTTTCTATTATTTACAGATGCCTCCATTACTTCGGTTCGTGCAAAAAATTGCAATTGCACGAAGTGGACTGCCAGAAAATCAATGACTGCGCCATCCGACTGCCGAGCGAGAAAGTGGCTCGAATTTGGAAACCACTGCAATAAGGAGCGCGTCCCATTCATCCTCTACGCCGACCTAGAATGCGTCCTACGTAAGATAGAATCCGACAAGGAAGATGCGTCGTCGCGTATCAGCGACATGAAGCACTTAGCATAGGCTATTACGTACAATGCACGTATGACACATTATCGTATTACTTCCGTCAAGATGAAGGCTGTATAACGTGGTTCGCGCAACAACTCAACGATTTAGCACATCGCATGAAAAATATCGTATCCGCCAACGTGCCCATGGAAACGTTGTCTAAATTGTCAGCAATGGGAGGCACTGTAGCGCGATGCGTTGTCACATCTGCGAGAAACCATTCGCGCCGGACGATACGTGAGTCCGCGATCGGTCATCTCACCGGTAGATACCGCGATTCACTGCATTCAAATTGTAACTTAAATTATAAAAATTCATTCTATATTCAGATCGTATTTCACAATTTATCGGACTATGATGCCCATAATTAAAGAAATTGCTACTGCGTACGAAGAACATGTAGATGTATACCGATAATGAAGAAAAAATATATTTTTCATTATAAAATATATTATTCATTCACTAAACATGTCGATAGCACCAAAGATAAAAATGAAAAGAATTTTCAGAAAAAAAATGATATAAAATTAAGATTCATTGATTCTTTCAAATTTCTAAATGCAAGCCTCGATAAATTGGTGTCGTATCTCGACAAAGATAAATTAAAAATTGTACATTTCGAATTTTGCAAGCTCAGCGCGAAGGATTTCGATCTTCTCACGCGAAAAGGTGTCTTTCCGTACGAGTACATTAATTGTGTCGAAAAATTGCAGGACACGCGCTTACCACCGCGCGAATTATTTTTTAGTTCGTTGACAGGCGATACTGTATCCGAGAGCGATTATGCTCACGCTGTGAATGGCAGCGTATGGCAGCGATTCTTCATCCGAACGCTCGGCGAGTACAATGATTTGTACTTGAAAATTGATGTCTTGTTATTAGCCGACAATTCGAAAATTTCGAAAATTTCCGCAATAGTTGCATCGCGAGTTATTGTCTCGATTCCGCGCATTATTATACATTGCCAGATTTCACGTGGGATGCCATGCTGAAACATACACATGTAAGATTCGAGTTGCTCACCGACATTGATATAATCATGTTCATTAAGCGCGGTATACGCGATGGTTTCAATCAATGTTTCAGCAGATACGCACAGGCTAATAACAAGTACATGCGTTCGTTCGATCCATCGAAACCGTCATCGCACTTGATGTACTACGATGTGAATAATTTATACGGATGGGCGATATATCAATCTTTGCCATACGCCGAATTTCAATGGTTCGAAGACGCTGTGAACTTTGACGTGAGTGCGATCGCTCCGGATTCATTCACCGGTTATATTTTTGAGGTCGATCTCGAGTATCCACAGCATCTACACAACCGACACACTGACCAATCTTTCTGCCCAACGCGCGATAAATCGCCCGGCAAGCGCGAAGATAAACTTCTAGCGACGTTGTACGATAAACAGCGTTCCACGTCATCCACTATCGCAACTTGCAGCAATGTATTCGTCACGATCTTCGCGTAATAAAGATCCACCGGGTGCTACAATTTTCTCAATCTCCATGGCTCCGCGATTACATTGAACTCAATACACAATTTAGAACGCGCGCAAAAAACGATTTCGAAAAAAATTTGTACAAACTAATGAACAACGCGGTTCAATAAGACTGAGGTGGAGAATGTACGCAATCACGTTAATGTATCGCTAGATTCGACACGAGCGATTATCCGGCAGACAACATGTATGGTATGCCTCTCGCGAACAAAAAAGTACTCGGCCTGATGAAGAACGAAAATAATGGTGCGATAATGGCCAAATTCGTTGGGCTGAGAGCAAAGATGTACGCGGTGAGAGTGGACGGCAAGAAGGACACTAAAAAGGCGAAAGATGTAAAGAACAACGTCGTAGCGCGAACGATAACGTTCGATGATTACACGCGATGTTTGAACGAAGAGATCGAAATGACTCGCCGTCAATCGTGTATACGATCTAAATTACACGAGGTATACACGACATTCGAATCGAAAATCGCTCTGAGTTCATATGACGATAAACGATACGTCGTACCGAACTAGATGGAGACATTATTGTGGAGGCATTGGCGGATACCTTTGTAATATATGTTACTATTATGTATTATTTATTGTAATTTACACTTTTTTTTTCACATTTATACAATATATAAATATTATTAAATATTATATATAAATATTATTAACATGTTTTTATGTAATAGCATTTATTATTAGTATTACGATTGTTATATTTTCATATAATACATATACGTATGTTTTTAACATTTATATACTACTAGTATTTCAATTTTACAATTTATGTATCGTACATTTATATCTGTATATATTCCAAAATGAAGATGGAACGGATAATAAAAAAAAAGTTTATATTGATATATTTTTTTATATGTAGAAATAAAAATACACGAAAAATTTTATCAAATGACATTGTTTTTGTGTATCCATGAATTATGCGATCCATCGAATCCCAACCACTTGACGTATACCTTATCTCCATTCCAGCGCAGTACTTTCTCCACGAGATACACTTTCGGATGAGTAGCGCGATGCAACTCATGCTCGTAAAACGCTCCAGTGACGAATTTTCCGTGATAATCCTCGAGTAGATAGGTTATGAGATTGGTACGCTGTATCTTAACGATTGTAAACACCTCGGTGGTCCAATTTGGTGTGTAACCCTTCTCAAAAATCGTCTTGTACTTGCTCACGCCTACCGAATCGCCTACTTTAAATTTTGACGGACCAGCAATCTTTATCGCGCTATACACCGTGTCCAAGAGTCTTTCGGCGATCGCGGGAGTTACGTCAGCAGGTCGCATGTCGATAGTCCGATGCTTGCACGCGTTGTAATCTGACACGAGATGCGATTCATCGATCCACTTATAATTGCCGTTAAGTGTAAACATCTCCCACATGTCATTTTTGAACGTGTGATTGAATTGCTCGACTACTGACGTTTTCAACATCGAATACGTGGAATAGTAATTACCGTCGTGTTTTTTCAAGATTTTCTGCACATCGGTGTTGTAAAATTCCTTTCCCATATCCGTTTGTAAATTTTTCGGACATCTTTCACTCGCTCGAATTATCTCAACGATAGCATCAGCCGTCTCGCTTCCACCCTTGTTCTTGAGCGGTACGGCCCACGCGTACTTGCTCAACATATCGATGACGGTGAGTATGTAGTGGTGGCCTCTGTTGAAGCCTAAGTATGGACGCATCTCGATGATATCAGCCTGCCACAAATCGTATCCTCGAACTATGAGGCGCCTTCGCGGAAAATTTCTTCTCGTCAGAGCATGCAATTCTTCGACGGATCGATGTCTCTCGGTGCTAATTTTTCTCTTTTCGCTAAATATCTTTTTCATGATTCAACGCGTAATACACAGAGTAAAAGAATTTTTTTTTCTCATTGACACCACTCTGACTGACTCGTTTCGTCGTACATGATTTAATTTATAATAAGACCGGCTTCGCGAAATTCCTCAATGATCGACAATATCTCGATGCCGTGAGCGTTGTTGCCCGCTCGGTGCGAAGCGTCGAGCAATTGTAGACGATTCACCAGTTGGGATCATCCCAATGCATGTAATCGCGTTATCATTCAGTATCATTGTATGAGGTAATCCCTTTCCAGATTTATTCTTCTGTTTCTTGGGTGTGATCGACATCAACGGCGCGGTAACGTATTTGTACTTGTATCCCCTATTGCTTAATAATCGGTCCTGCGATTGATGCTTGTGTTTGTGCGCGTTCGTCGCTAGTAGCTGCTCTTGTACTTGTTCATATCGTTTTACGTGTAGAAGAGATCGTCGGGAATTCTCTTGAAAATCAACTCGTAAAGACGAGGTGTACCGACATATCGTCAATAATTATGTTGTCCGCATCATCCATGTCGAAACGTTTATTGCCAAACATCAATCCATCCTTGTATAGGTAAATGCCGTAATCTATATCGCTCTTCTGTTTATCTCGCGTTCCTCTCAGGACAGCCTCGACGTACTTTTGACCCAGCGGACCCAAGTCGGCTTGCAACGCCTCTCGACCTTCCGACGTTTGCAACCGATTTTGAACCTTCGTCGCTAGCAAGTTTTCCGTCGTTTCGAAAACATTGTCCAACGATTCTATCGTTGGTACGATTTTGCTACACGATGTGGAGGTTATCGGCTGTACACGATCATGCGATCGATCATCGGGTTTACGCGGAGTCGCTCGAACGTCTCGCTCGCTTTCTCTCCCTCCTTCTCCTCCTCCTCCTTCACCTCTTTTCTCTCACGCTTGGAGGCTACGTCATCGTCGCACGACTGTCTCTTTATCGCGCGCACGGGGCTATCAACAATCTGCTGCAGAGTTTTGATAATAGGCTTAAAATGCCTGTCTAATGCTATGTCCTCCTCGATTCTACCAGTCTTTAGAGCGCGGTGTTTCTTACAGATCGACTCGCTCGTCTTCTCGATCTCCCTCGCAATTTTTTCACGCTCGCGCACATCAGCCATGTTCGTCTCTGGCGAAGTATCGACAATGACTAGTCACGTTACAGTATCGCGAACTCGTTAAACCCCCTTCTAAACCCTTTCTGTATTTCCCGTCTTTAAGCGCACTGTCCTTGTCTATCACTAAAAATCCATTTTTTTTTTGCCAACAATCGCGACATAACAAACAAAATTCATCGTACGACATGTCGGCATTCACATGATCGTTGTAAACGTGTTTCAAGTTAGTACAATCCTGTTTGAACAGGATCAACAGGTTCGCGTTATCGCGTATCAGATGTTTAGGTATTCTCGCGTACGTCTGACAGAGATAGAAGCAATCAACGTTCGCGTGGCGGCCCATCGAAAAGTATTCTCTCACCGCATCCTGCTTGTCGCATGCTACGTCATCAAAGATAAAAATAGAATTTGGGCGCCTCGCTCGGTGGAACGACATCGCTGTTGTTGGAGAACATAAAATAGCCGATTTCATCGATAGACATATATAAATTTTCGAGATATCGATACTTTGGCTGTTACAGCGATTTCGAATAGACGTACACATTCTCGAAACGTACGCCGTTTGGACTCTCGAGTAAGCTTATGAGAACGTTTTACCACAATTCGACGGGCCGCAAATGATCGCGCGTATAGTACTCGGCAACATTTCGCCATGCTTGCGTTTCTCCGCGCTGCCTCTCATCATTCGCGATTTCGCGTCACAGTTTGTGACGTGTATCGTTAGCGATTGCACGAATTTCATGCTCGCACTAAAGACTGTGCACTCTCGAATGACTATTTAAAGATGCGCGAATTCGCGAATCGCGCAGTAGCAAAATGTATTTTGCGCTGTGTCATCCTTCCGATATTCGAGATTTGAGCGTCGAGCAACTGCAATATATACCGAAGGTCGTACTCTTACGCGTGTACGGCGACTACATCGAACACATCTGGGACAAGCTTCCGGAATACGTGAAGGCAGATTCAGAGGTTCGAATCTATCGTCGCTGTGACGAGCATTATAATCAGCCGTGGCAGCGGACGCACATCGACAGCCCCGCACCGAAGATAAATGACTGTAACGAATATCAGCGTCGCGCAGCGGTCTACTGAATCGAGCGATAAACGCGCTTCCTTTCGAATTATATATTCCGGGCTACCAGTTTTGCGGCCCGGGCACTTGGCTTACGAAGACTGGCCAGAGATGACGAGGCATAAATCCGCTGGACGCGGCGTGCCGAGAACACGACATTGCGTATTCTCGGAGCAACGATCTCACCGATAAACACACGGCGGACAAGATACTCGCCGATAAAGCGCTAGGACGCGTCACTGCGAGAGATTCGGCTCTGAGCGAGAGAGCTGCCGCAGCTGCCGTCGGCAGCGATGAAAGTCAAGACCAAGATCGGCATGGGCAAAAAATTAAAGAAGAAGACGAGGAAAAAGGCGACGAAAAAGCAGATACTTCCAACAGCGAAACGAGGCGGTGCGTCACTGTTTCTGCCAATGTTGGACGCGCTTGGATCGGCGGAACGGCCAGCGTGGCGAAAACGGTAAATGACAGCAAAGCCATGCGACGTCAGCTCGAAGAGTTGCAACGTCACGATCGCGCGATGGAACAGGGTCGCGGACTGTATCTCGCTCCGTATAAATACGGGCGCGGACTGTATCTCGGTCCATACAAACATGGACAGGATGTAGCTGCAAAGAAAAAAAAACATCGAAAAGACAATAAAAATGTCGTCTGCCGCAACTACCAATGTGCAATTGAATGAGAGACGTATGCGCGTACCATACTTTAGAAGCGTTTTCATGCGTAACACGTTACCGACGAGCGGCGCACCGAAACGAAAGCGATATCGTAAATCTGGACGATGTGACGGGACCTGGTACTCACTAGGTAGCGTACGCGAAAAGGAACAATCGCGTCGTGTACTTTGACAATTTCGCTAATCTTCGACCGCCCAAAGAACTGGTGCGATATTTTGGAAACAGTACTATGACGGTAGAGTACAATCGCACATCCTATCAGACATACGATCAGAGTTTCTGTGGACAGATGTGTCTGCGGTTTCTACAAACGGTAGAATTTAAAAAGCTCAACGAAATGCTGTGAAATCTTAGTATTCGTTGAATGCTTTTTCTGTTATGTTCTGTTATGTAGTATTCGTTGACACTTACGCTGAGCGGGAAGAGTACCGTTCTCGCGGCGAATGACTTTCCCGCCATAAATTTGAGTGACGGAGATTACGAGCTCTAGCGATTTTTGAGACTTATCACACAATACCGAACATGAACGAATCGAACAACAAATTTTATTTCACAAAGACGACGTAGAAATTACAATTCCCAAAGGTTCATAAGAAGTGCGAGACATAAATGAATTTTTGAAACGCGCGATTTTACGGAAACATCCACACCACGACGCGCTTGAAACCGTTGACGTAATGCGTGACGACAACAACAACAACAACAACAACAACAACAATGACACCGATGATGATGATGATGATAATGGTAGAGAATACCTGATTACGCTCCGCGCAAACTACAACACGTGAGATGCGAGATTAGATGTGCATACAGAATAAACTTTGGCAAGCCCAATAGCATTGGATCGCTGCTGGGATTCTCGTCGAAGCGTACACTGCGGCCGCGAAGATGGCACGAATCGGACGTGTCGATCAATATAATGAATGTAAACGTTATCCGCGTAGAATGTAACGTGACCGCAGGCGCGTACAGCAACGATACAAGCGCGCACACGATACACGAATTTTCGGCGAGCGTGTCTCCAGGATATAAGATATCGGAGAGGCCGACGCAGATCATTTACCTGCCGATTATCGCACAGAGCATTACATTTTTCGAGTCTCGTGCTATGAAAATTTTTGACAAGATCCGACAGGTCTTGCGCTTCCTGTTGATTGCTTATTACCATGGATTGCAATGGAAGGACGGGATGGTTCCGTACAACGAGGCGAAACGCCTGATTACGACGGCTGTATTTGAAGATAATGCTGTCGTGTCAAGAGACGTGAAAAACGAATATCTGTGAAACTTGCTTCTGGACGATGAGCGAGAACGCATGTACATCAAAACCTTGAATGCAGTTTACGAAGACATGGAATCTTTATCTAATCTAGATGTTACTAATACTATACGATGCGGACAACATGTTAAGAATTGCGTGTTACAAAATGTATTGAAAATATATGTAACTGGTACTTGCAAAAGAATTTTTTTAAATAAAAATACGTTAACGTATTTATTATGTATTTCTTTTCTTTTCCTTTGTAATATATGTATGAACGTATGTATGTATAAACGTACGTATGCATAAACGTATACATAAATGTACGTATAAATGTACGTATGTATAAACGTATGTCCGCATAAACGTATGTACGCATAAACGTATGTACATATAAATGTATGCATAAACGTATATATATAAACGTACGTATAAACATATGTATGCATAAATGTATAAACATATATATGAACATACGTAAGTATAAACGTATAAACGTATGAATGAACGTACGTATGTATAAATGTATTTATGTATGTATAAACATACGTATAAACTCGTGACAAAGAAAATACATAGAAAGCGTGATAAAACGTGTGGCAATACGTTCGAAATTCTTGGAAAAAGGAGAGCCTGCCTCCCCTCTATGATTCCAGAAGTATTCCCATACCACTTTGATCAAAAAGTTCCCGGAATTACCACCAGGTGATGCTCTGAGTCAGCTGATTTGAGTTCTGTTTTTTTGGTTAGGTTGTCACATCTATCATTGACATTCCCACCAAATTTTATCACAGCTTGACATTTGTAAAAGTTACGCCGT
>Ga0157364_1009036_pt1 | contig 10337 bp, 3 predicted proteins | sample AttsexASBM2_FD_111476 | JGI IMG/M metagenome (GOLD analysis project Ga0157364, IMG submission 111476) | Fungus gardens microbial communities from leaf cutter ant in Ribeirão Preto, State of São Paulo, Brazil - Atta sexdens ASBM2 | ecosystem: Host-associated > Fungi > Mycelium > Unclassified ... | reverse complement strand
TATTTTAGTAAAATGAAGAACGATTATCCAGTTATATCAGAATACATTTAATTTTAGCTTTAGAATAAATAAACGTTCGACCGTGCAAAATATACTCGTCAATTTAAATTTAGATATTCGAGAGATAATTCGAGAGAGATTCTAAAATTGTTACGTAAAATTTAGAACTTGTATCTTGTCATCTATTATTGTTAAATTTATAGTGTCGAATATACCTAATTTGATCAAATTATTTTTAATCATTCAATCGCCATTGCCTTTTACTTAATATATTGATAATTTAACTAAAACAATTTAAAGTTAAAAAATAAACTCAAGAAATGTATTAAATGTGACTCAAATAGTATCTATTATTTATTACTATTATTTATTATTTATTACTATTATTTATTACAATTATTTATTATGCATTACATGCATATATTAATATGGACGCTATTTACTTCGAAACTAAGCAATTAAATCACAAAAATAAATTGGTCATATGTGGTTGTTTTTTATAATCACATTGCATGTTTTGTATTAAAATAATAAATTTTGATATATGGAAGTTAAAAATAATAAAATGTTATTTAACATGGAGAATTGATTTAAATTTTATATTGTTTAATATGTAACAGTATATCGTTAAAATTGGCACTTATCTTAATAAATAAAACTGTATATATAATTATTTAAAAATAATGAATAATAAAATCTGTTTAATAAATATTTATTAATGTAACTTTTAATCAGAAGAAGAAATTTTCAATGTTGCGGGAATTGATATGACAGTTAACAAAGATATTTATAATATTTATAATAAAAGCAATACATATTGTTATGCGAATTAAAATAATTGTTTTCAAAATTCTATATTAAAATAAATCTTTCAATATTAAATTAAAATTGCGAATTTACGAAAGTTCTTCCTTATTAATGAATAATTCGTGAAATCTAGTGTTCATTACTGAAAAGAGTAGTTTATGACATTAACAATTCTGCGGTATATCAACGTAAAATATGCGCTTCCCAAATTTCCCATGCGACACACGAGTTTCTCATTACCAATAACGAAATTCGCGTGCCCGGTGCCGCTGGTAATCTGATGTCGGTGCTTACATATTAATGACATTTTCCTGAATTGAAACAAGAGAGAGAAAGAGAGAGAGAGAGAGAGAGAGAGAGAGAAAGAGTAAAAGAGAGATAGATACAGAGAGCTGGCGTAGAATACCTATGCTCATTCTCGCGTCTCTAAATTCCGTATAACGTGTTTCCGCTGCACGAATTTGTTGAAAATGATAATGGAAGCCGTACAAAACCGTAGCTCCGTGTGCGAAGTTTCCATAGACACCAATAGTGGTAAAAATATCTATTACACAATAACGTTGTTGACGCTCAAATGAAAATTTGGTGCACGTTTCCAAAATCACATAAGCAGTTAACAAATATGTGACGCAAAAAAGTGACACAAAAGAAGAAAAATCCTTTGGACGAATGTTTAACTTTAATATTATTTTGTATATATTGTATGTATCGTATATATATATATATATATATATATATATAATATATAATAATATCTATAGTGATTTTTTTTATAATAATAATTTTACAAGAGAAATAATAGCTATAAAAATATTTTCACAGTATCAATCACAATTTACATGATAATATTACATCCAAAATTGATGTATAATAATCCATTCGTATTTTTTTATCCCATTAATTGACTGAAAAAAATGTCGCGCTGTGACATTGCGGAAATAATTTCAATAGTGGCGAAATCAATAACGAACCGCTTATCATTTATCCATATTCATTATTAGCTAATACCACCATCTACCAATCAACCTCGATAATTACCCGCCTAATTAGTGCGCTACCACACTTAAATGTCGTCACAAATTGCGCGTTACATTTCCAATACATTAATAAGCAGATTTTGTTTATTACGTAGATTGGAAACTTTTATGAAATTTCAAAGTCCTCTATAAAAGCCCATAAATTCTGCATAATCTTTGATATCATGGCGTTCTTAATGACGATCGAAATAATTCTTTAGCCGCAAGATATAACCGCATTATTATTATTAACTATTACGATCAATAATACAAGGAGTGCGTTTTTATTAGCGTCATAAATGAGACACGCAGAAAATATCGATGTACGAATATTGCTTTCTACATTTCTTTTCTTCTATCTTTTAAAGTTGTCATTATATTCCCCAAAGATCTATCTTCGAACGGAAGCTTGAAATAAAAGCTGCAAATAAAACAGCAACGTACTTGACGGCCGAGTCATCCCCTTTATATTGACCCCCGTATATCATGTCCGGTCGTGGAAAAATGACGAATGCTCTCGGGTAACATGATCACGCTCGTACGCACACGTACCCAACATTCAATTGCTTTTTTCATAAACCCGCACGGAAAGTATTCACCCTCCCCCTCTCTCACCATTTACATTTATCGAACCACATCGATCCGAATTCACCCGCCGGCATTTGTTCCGTATCTATTTACCTAGCCCCCGGAATTTTCCAGTGCTACATACACAACGTCGACCATTACAACGGACATTGAAATTAAATGAATGGAATCTGTCACTAAACATGTACATCTCTGTACAAAATTGCTTACTGCGTGTTCTCGCAATAAAAAGAAAAAAAAATAGACAGAAACGTTAATTTATTACTCGCGAAATATCTAGCATTATATTTGATACGTTAATTGCAAATGTCCCCGATATATATATTGAATAATTTTCACCTTAACTCGGTACGCAACTTCGCAATTGATAATATTACGCACACAGCTGGGCGAACTCCGTAACGTACAAGCGTTCGGTAACAGGCATTAAATTGCTCGCTGAAGTTGTCTAACGATCTGTACCATCGTTCAGCAAGACCGGTGGCACTAACAACGCATTATTGAACGCCATGAATATATTTCGAATAAAATCGCACGCAGAGAGTCTCGATGTTTACGGGAACGAGCTGTAAACGCGTGCGCGTTCGATAAAAATGGCAAAATCCCGGTCGCTGCGTTACGAACGAGCGATTTGGCCGATCCGCTCCGGGATTATCATCGATTCTCTGACGTCCCCTGCAAACGTTGGCCGTACCTTGTTTATGTGTAACGTTATATCGGCTGTTCGCGCGCAAGTTTCATTTGTATTTTATGCCCGGATCGCGACCCGTCGCTGCAGCGCGGAGGCGCGAAGCTCTTGCCCGCGATCGGAGTAATAGCCAATAAAGCCCGTTATTTTGTAATCAACACGGACATCGCGAGAGAAATGCTTGTTTTCTTTTATGCCGAGTTTATTAGGCAAAGCGAGCGCAAGTTTTGCAAACGCTTATTGGGAATATAGTAATTAAGCTGCGACAATTGTGTTTCCGATACGGCGTCGTAGGTTATCGTAAGCAGTGCAATCAAAATTGGCGAAAGTTAATGTGTTTTCTTTTTTTTAAAAACAAAACCTTTTTTTTATATATATTTTTAATGCTTCATACATGATTTTAACAGTATTATAAAAAACGTGTTTAAAACATGTTAAATATATCAATTAGGCATATTTTAAATTTTAAATAGTTCAAAATGTTTTTAAAACAAGATTTTTACCGATCAAATTTTGAGCACAGCATAGATATAATATGTTAATAATAAAGGAACGTGGAAATTTTTATCTGCAAATTTGTCCGGTACAAGTGTTTCAATGGCTCCTTTATATGTAATAAATAAGATTTTATGATCTCATTAACGGTTAAGTTAGCATAATAAAATATATAAGTATTAATTTATTACTTTCTGATAATCTTAAATTTATAACATTGGGTACTATTTCAAAATGTTTCTTAAAAATATTTTACATTATATTTTTTCATTATATATTACACATTAAATATGATTTTATTACATAACATTAAATGAATTATTTCTTATTATTTTTTTTATTTCTCTTTTATCTCAAGATAAAAATATAATTTAATAATTACAATAATTCATATGTAATATAAATAATTGCATTTTATCAAATTTTACATAATTACTGAACAAATTTCAAATTACATTTTAAGTTGCATGTATCATCGCGTTAGCTGTTTATCTACAAAATAAAATTCGCGAATTTGATAATTGATTTTATGGAAGTAAAGCAACTGCGTGTGACATTCCGCATTTTGATACCTCTTGTAATTGTCATTTAACCAAACTGATATGTAGCCGAAACAAAGATTTAGAAAAAGAGCTTACAACGATCATATTTTAAATAAATTTACATATAATAAAAAAATAAATATAACATACAAAAATTTATATATTAGTATAAAATATATAAAAAATAAATTATATAAAAAAAATTTCTAAGAGACATATTATTAAAATTGGCTTTGTTTTAGTAATCTCCGATATATTATAAAGTTAAATTATCAAAGAGTAATAAACTGATATTTATTATTAATGCTATATATAATATTTGAGTCAAATACAATGTTGAATATAAAATTTAATTATTAAATTCTGTTGAATAAAATAAATATTTGAAAAGAATATAAAGAATGATATCGCTCTCTTATTTCAAAAGTGACACAATTCAAAAAACGTGATTTTTTTAGTTATTGAATGAGTTAATCCTTCGATGCCGCTCTATATCGTTTTGTCACGTATCTACTACACTGGATATTGTAAAATATCATATAAAAATGAACATTTATGACAAATTGTTTTCGATCGAACTTCCAAATATCAAGAAATATAACAGTAATATAAATATACATGTATATCTTCATTAAGAAAAAAAGTTATAACATAGCAAAGTAAAAGAAATATTGGATGTGTCAGATTAAGGTACGATTTTCCATTTTCTGATTAATTTGTAGTACAACTTAATCCGATTATAATATAAAAAAAATTGCATTTTTCTTGTTATATGAATCATTAAATTAATGGTTTTATAATGAGTAACTTTTAAATTAACTTATAGATGACTTAGGTCCAGTTGCACCAACATTATTTTAATTTTAAGCAAGGCTTAAAACTCTCTTTATCTCTTTTCAGTTTTAAAATGAGATAGAGCGAGTTTTAAGTTTTGCTTAAAATCAAAGTAACGTTGATGCAACCAAGATTTATTAGTTTAGTGATTAATCATAGCTAAAAAAACACAATTTTTATATTATCATTAGATCAAATAAAGTTAAGTTTAAATAAATTAATAATCATAAATTAACCAAAAAAAAATGAAAAATCGGGTCTAAACATTGTTAAGCACGATTAATTAATCACGAATGAATTAAGTAAATACTATCAATCATCGAAAATGAACTAACAAAACTTCATTAAAAAATCGTTAAATATATCACAACACAAAAAAACGTTCCGATTGCAATAACCGGAAATAATAATAATTTTTGCTCATTAATACATTTGTGATAATTGTATAATAGATATTTTAATATTCTTAATAGCCATTAAGATAATCTTACACAATCGTACTATATAGTTCTTCTAACCAAAAAATGCATTGATGGGCGAATTTTGGTTGTAGCAATCGTAATCATTTTTTCCATGCAAATTAAAATAACAATAATGACTAATGATATCATTAATTACGTTAGAATTTTTTACGTTATATTCTTTTTACGATATTTAATTAATCAATTTAATTTTTTATCAAGTCGACAAATCCTTCCTTTCTTTTTTAATTGTAAGAAACTTATAATTTCTTGAGTTGTGTAAGAGATATGTATTATAAAAAATATCTGAGTATATTATATATCTTGCGGATAATTTATTACCAAGTACAAATAATTTCTCATTTTAATATAATTTTATTTAGATATAGATACATACAGAAAAACAAGTCATCAAGAAGATAAACTTTACAGATATGAATAAAAATGTTTTATGATTCTTTTTGAGAACATTAAAGAAAAAATTTTTTTAATATAAATAAAATTAATATTGTGGAAGTTCTTCTCTAAAGAAAGGCAGAGAAACAAAGGAAGAAGAAACGTCATTATTTTTATAGCAGATTAATTTCGCCGATATATGAATCAATTAGTTATTTCTACACTTTCCTACACTTTCCTTCGCAATATCTTTTCTATGTGTATTTATATGTAAAAAAGTCCGCACTTTTTTAAGAACAATAAATTGTAACAGTATCGAGAGCACTCTGCGAAACGAGATATAGCAACATTTGCATGTTATCTCCTGCTCTTTCGCGAAATTACGCTCCCGTTACGCTCTCAAAAAGCAGAGGATCGAGCGTACAATGGTGTTATCTGGTGCACAGCTTAATGCGGCACTCCGTGCCTCGGAATTATTTATTGCACTTAATCACCGATCTGCGGCACTTGGTAGTAGTTAACCCATATTTCTCCCAGCTTAATAGCGAAAATAAACAGTATTCGCAGCCCGCCGAACATCTCCTGGAGCAAATGTCTCGCGGGCATCGTGTGGCATATGCGAAACGTCTAATCGTAACGTTCCACCGTTTGCACGTTACGCCCAGCTATTCCGTGAAGATGCATTTCCATTTGCTTGCTCATGCAATTCCACGTCAGAAGTGCCGACGTTGCTTGAGCGATGATTCGGCTTATGCTAAGTAATGTAAGCGCCATAAACCTAAGATATAGGGATGAAACTTCGAAAGACTTAAAAATTAAAAATATTTTACTTCATTCGAATGACTAAGTAGCAGATTGTTCAGTAAGTTACTCCAGATTTATATCGCGATGCTGCATTTAATATCCGCGTAAATCTCCATCTGATTAGAGGAGTGCGAGATAATGCGTTGCTAACTTAATCGCTGCGCAGTAACGCCGACGATCGTCCACTGGCAACATTATGAAACCATTTAAGGTTCGTACGGGAAAGCATTATGTTTCCGCGTTTCGCGAAAGCGCATCCTATGCAGCGCACGTTTCATGCATTTTTATCCCATTTCAAGAAGTGCTACGTCACATGCGGTATGCATCTACGTTATGTAAACGTTCCTACGTCTCTCTCTCTCTCTCTCCTGGTCTCGCACTAGATTATTTATTATACTAATTACGGAATTGCGGTCGCGCCGGAGTTCTACTTCCGAGCTAGCTTGACGGCGTGAATAAAGTTTACGCTGGGAATAAGTTGCACCGCAAACGCGCGCCCTTTACGGGGAGCTCGGCAAAGTTTATCGAAAGCATTTAGCCCAATACTAACACGTACATTGAATTAATTTAACTCGCGCGCGATACCGCGCTTCCTTCTTTGTAATTGGTTTCTCGAGGGGGTGGACAAAGGGAATCGAGGATCTCCTTCCTTTGGACGGTAATAGAGGCCCCGCCGACTGCCTTTTCGCTTTGATCACTCCGCTGGAATAGGATTCGGAGCAGCTCAGAATCGGCGGAAAGACCGGCAACAGGAATACCCGATGACCGCAAGAGCTTCGAGTGGAAATTACCAAAAGACAACCGTATTTCAACGCCGGGATCTCGAAACACTTTGCGATTACAGAATTCTGAATGCGAATCAAGTGTTTTCCGATCGCGACAATCTTTTTCGCGATTTCGTCTTTTTCTTTCTCTTTCTTTATCTTTCATCTCATTATTTCGTATAGGAAAACGAGCGAGATTCGAGAAAAATTGTTAAAATCAACTTGCACCACAATCAAGATGTAACTTGCTATAGTATGATCGCCTTTCGCTGCTTTTTACTGTCTGCAGCATATATAACTTTCATCAGCATTCGTTGCTACAGAGAGTGCGTAATCCTCGCGAAATAATACAACAAATGTAGAAATATAATACTGTCACACCTAAATTCCATCGCATCTATTACTAATGTTGAAACAATCGTGTTAATAGAGTTTACATCGAAAATTGCATGTATTATACTATATTGGCGTGTTGTTTGATCAAACACTTTAGCAAACGTTGACGAGATACAATCAATTATGTTAATTGAGTTAATTATGTACGATGATAGATTTGTCATATTGCATAAGTAGATCACAATGTTTATGTTAATATTTTCAGTCAATTTCTACATAATGTAATAATAATGTATTATATGTCATTGTATTTAAACAGAATAAATAGTCATTTTCATTTCCCCCTTAAGATTAATAACAAAATTGTTTTTTAAAGACAAACTTCGATTATTCTATTATACTTCCATTATCCTATTATTGATGAACTCATCTATAATTGTCGATCTACTGTAAGTCAATTTATTTTTTGCATGAATTGATGACATTGCAGTTTGAAAACTGTTCTCTCTGAAAGAACAGAAATGCTCAGAAAGCAAAATATCTTTCCTCGTGAAAGGGAAAAAGAAATGGAAATGGATTGAGATAGGCTTAATCTTAGGAAAAATGTCTCTCCAAGAATAAAGCCCTTATGCTTTCAGTATCTTAACAAATAATAAAACACAACTGAAATATTAGTCCTAGCTCAGCAATAACAAATAATTTCTGTGAAATTGAAAAATTATTATCACGTTTTTATACTTTCATCTCTATACATTTAATTAGATAAGAGATACGTTGTCACTAAAATTATATTATTAAAATTATATTATTAAATTATTAATAACTCTGAATACCATAATCTTTTGCAATATAAATAATTTGTTTACAATAAAAAATGTATAAATTATACAAATTATACAAATTATTAAATTATTAAATTAAGTATTATATACATCGTTTTCTTATTTCTAAAATAGTTCAAAATAGTTCAAAAAATATAATTTTCGAGTTATTACCATAAATAAGTTAGATAAACATTATCTATCAATCATTAAAAGCAATCTAACTTAACTAAATAAAAAATCGTCTTAATTGTCACAATTAAAAAAAGATAGTTTAAAAAAATTATTAAAGTCATCACAACTAAAAAATAGGTTTTGGTTAAGAATTGTGAATGATTGGCAAATATAATATTTGATATGTTAACAATATATTCTTTTTGCCGATATTATTTAATTAGTTCGTCATTTTTTATCAAATTAAAAAATAGTTTTTTTCTTTTTTTAGCAAACTTAATTTTTTTAGTTGTCCCAGTTTTGAAGTAAGGGAACAATATTTCTTAAAATAGATCAAAGTAAAATAGATAAATAAAACATGCTTAATCTCCTGCTGGTTTGTTTAAAACTGTACATACATATCCTTTAAATCAATATGATTGAAATCTATAAAAAATAAAATATTTTACAAAAAATCATATATCAAGATGGAGTCATCAAATACTAGAGAAAAAAGTTTTAAATAATACGAGTAAGAAAATAAATTACATTTTAGATCAAATAAATTCGAATAGACCAGTAGGTTTTAAAGTTATAATTTAGTATTATCCATAAAACATACTTAAAGTTTTCTAACTAGATATTTCTCATCACTTATAGAAAGTCGACTAGTACATAATAGATTTACAATCACAAATCGATAGAACATTAAATCACGTCGCGAAGTTTTGATTCGCGACATAAAAAATTTACCTAGATTATTTATGACTGACCCACTTTCTGATCAGCGTTTAATTCTAAAATCACATATCGGAGATAGCATACATCATTCAAATGCGTCGATTGGCCATGTGTAAATGCATTGCTGAAATAATGTATGAAATATGCTGTGCACTTTGCGAATTCTAATCACGACTGTTGTATATTATAATTCAATATTAATAAATATTCTTTTTACTTCTTTTTTTAGAAACAAGACGCATTATTATGCGCATTGATTAAACATCTTTCATAGCGAGATGTTTTTTTATTGTTTGCAGGTGCAACAGGTTTGAAAGATTTGACGATAAATGTTCCGAAAATGGTGAGATCAGGCGAATCCGTAACATTGTCATGCCATTACGACCTAGAAGGCTTAGCATTGTACACAATACAATGGTTTTTCAATGATCGAGAATTTTATCGCTTCATACCAGACCGGAAACCATCACCACCTTACAGCATTTTCGACGTGGATGGTATACAAGTTAACGTAAGTAATTTACCCATAAATAAGTACAAATAAATATGTACAAATTCCTATCATTTATGAGAAGTCGATTAGTCAAAATATTAATTTGCAATCGTTGATCGATAGAACATTAAATCATGCAGAAAATAAACGTTGCAAAAAATGTTAACATAAAAAACGTTGTTAAAAAATTTTAACATAAAAAATTTATCTATATTATTCTTTGGCTGAATAAAATTTTTTTAAATATAAAATTCATTAAAAGTTTTTTTTCAAAAATAAATTTACAAAAAAAATGATATTTATTCTGGTACCGTGTGATGATTTAAAAAATTTATTTTATCTTTTTTTTTAAAGAATAAAAATCCTAAATTTTCATTTTTTTTTAACTAATTCAATTA
>Ga0157364_1009035_pt1 | contig 10338 bp, 4 predicted proteins | sample AttsexASBM2_FD_111476 | JGI IMG/M metagenome (GOLD analysis project Ga0157364, IMG submission 111476) | Fungus gardens microbial communities from leaf cutter ant in Ribeirão Preto, State of São Paulo, Brazil - Atta sexdens ASBM2 | ecosystem: Host-associated > Fungi > Mycelium > Unclassified ... | reverse complement strand
CATCTACATTTACGATAGTAAACATTTTCTTAGAATTATATTCGAACAAATATTTATTAAAATTTAGTACTTTTTTGGTAGCAGAAGAGAAAATATAAAAATATAATATATTGTTATGTACATTTCTAACAGATAAAAATAGAAAAATAGAAAAATACTTCACGCTTTATGAATTGCATCTATTATACGGTAGACTCAGTAATATATTCCATTTTTCAATTTTTCTAATAATCATACTAATTGTTTACGTTCTGCAGACTAGAGGAGTTTTTCTTCTCGCATTTATCCGTCGAAATTACCACACTGCACACGCGAAGTTGCCGCATCCTGAAAGTTCTTTCGACATAGTCGGGCCGTTGTCGATAAACTGTAAATTGGAAAGCGAATAGTGCGCGTGTATGCTATACAGCAACACGGGTTACCGAAGACCACGTTACCCTCAAAGTAGTGTACACCAACACAAAACAATTTCTTTAAAGAGTAGAGCAAAACACCGCCCTCTCCACCGGAAGAACAAAGAAAGCGCTGGTCGGCACTTTCGAACACTTCAATACGGATGTTCCGGTCGTCGCAAAGGAAAATATCTGGAAAGAATCTGACCGAATTAGGAGCAGGAGGAGAAGCCACTGATTCGGAATTCATTCTGACGTCGAAATACTCTAAAACGAAAATGCCTCGTCGCGAAAAAATTTCATTCTATTTATGATCACATTATTCTGTTACTTTCCTTTCTTTATTACTTCCCATTTGTATTCTGGACCGAGAAAGAATGTAATGATATTAATGCCCGATTTTTCATCTTCTGGTTGACTTGTGATCAGATTTAACCTGATGACAATGAAAAACTCATATTTTTTAAATTACGATTCCACTACAAAATTATCAGTTTAGTGACTAATGGAAAGGTAGAAAAAAAAACACAATTTTTATATTATCAGGTTAAGTGAGGTTAAGTTTAAATCACAAGTTAATCAGAAAAAGAAAAATGGGGCCTTAATGTTATAAAACGATTTGCCTGCTCGTGAGTAAGAACTCCTCGCGACAAATTTAGATAGCACAGCACATTGCAAGCAACGTTTGCATAACAGCGACGTGACGCTGCGGCCGAATAATGCGGTTGATTCATTGCGTTGCTGATAAGCCAATTCAATTTCCGAGAGGTCAGTGTGGTCCGCAGGTGAGATTAATCGCTGCGGCACACCTGAAGGGCAACCGAGGGCTGCCTTGTTGAAGAGGCCGAGCAGCTTATGAAGCATTTCCACAAACGAGATGTCGCCTCATTGAGAGAAAAGAGTATCTTTCTTCACGCGAGGGCCACGATACTTCAGATACCGTCGTCGCGGCTAATTGCAGTGCACTCGGGGCCTTGTGGCAATTAATTACCCGGACAAGCGCCCAATTAAATACGACAAATCGTTGGCATTGCTGAGCGCAACGACACGGTTTCCCTCTCTCCAATGGTTTAGATACGAATGGAAAGTCGGATTACGTGACTGTGTCAGTGAGAGGCGAGATAGATTTGCCTTTGTTTTGATAATAGCGACTATACGTGTACACGTAAGATATCTTTGTTTTTTTTTTATTGTAGAAAAAGAAGAGTAACAACTTTGCAGAGTAAATCATAATCGATCGTTCGTCATTAAAGATATGATTATTAAATTGTATAAATGATTAATTCTATATATATATATACATATATATATATATTAAATCTTAGAAATCATACATTATGCTATCAAAACGCGCAGTAATTAGCCTATTAATTTACTATCTCGAAATTGATAAAATATGATCTGATGGCACATCCGAATGGCCAATATATCCAATTTTATCGCACTACATTGACCATTTCCCTTATCGCATCTGCAATATATCGACGATTATAAAAGATGTCTATTATAATTTCATATAATCGACATTTCTATTTATTTCTCTCAAAAGTAGGACAATCGAGAAAATTTTTATTAAAAGCGTATTAAACGTACGTATCAGATTCTACCACAATCGATAACGAGATCAATTAATCATAATACATATTAAATTTTCCACCATTTACGATGACGGATAACTAGCATTAACACTATTGGATTAATTCAAGAAAAATTTAATTTTCTTATTGTAATCTATTTATCTGTAATTTCGCTTTTAATCCTAGATATAATTCAGCGGAATCCAGGACTTTCGTGAACTTTAGAGTACTGGTAATCTCTATATCTCACAATATGTTCAGAATATAAACTACCGTTTATTACTTTCAGGATCCTTTAAACTTATTTTAATGAGAAGAATTAAAAGTTCTCTGCATCCAAATAGCATTTATTTGTTCTTACGTGATAACATTTGATAACATGTGTCGCAATATAAAGATAAATAGCAATTTATATAAACTTCTTTGTTATAAATAATGTTTCATCTCAGAAAAGTTCTTGTTCTTATATAAACATTCTCATTAAAATAAATAAATAGAGACGTCGAAACTGTTTAGATCCTAATGTAAAAAAAAAAGAAAGAAAAATTTAAGTCAGAGAGTAATGTGATTTCGATAATAAAATAAAACACAAAATATAAAGATAAGAATATCTAAAAATTTTTCTTTGTCATCAATAAAGCCCATTCTTATTAAGTTAGTAAGTCTTAAGATTATCGACTACATCGACAATGACAAATTTTCGTTGTCATCAGGTTTCCCCATAATGTATCGTCGGCATTTTCATTGCAGCAATAGCGAACTCCCGACGACATCCGATTAACCGACGTCGACCCGGCGTCACTTCCGTTATTACGAGCGAATTGCCTCGACCCTCGGGTGCACGATTCTCCGTGGTTAAACAGCTGACTCGTGTATACACTGTTCGCGGTACATACAGGTTTATGGAAACGTGCTTTGCGAAAGCCAGAGGTTCTCACTCGAAGCCAATGTTTGACTGGCATACTGCCATTTTCGTTTAACAGAAAATTGGTAATATTTGGTTGACCTCTTTTATGAATTTCCTCATGTAATAGCTATTTCGGAAGACACAAGAATATATAACAGGGAAATCACAATGAATAATATAAGAATGTTCCTTTCTGTGAATTCGTGTTATTATTGCACACAATAATAATGAAAAAAACATTTGAAGGTATAAGAACCTTATTTAGAGAATATAAGAATCAAGTTCTTATCTTACAATTTAATTAGATAAAATAATTATGTTATCATTAATCGTAAAAGAAGTAGCTATGATTTGTAGTTAAAATTCACCGTCGCATACAATTTTTGTGTCCTATTATGCAATTAGCATTATATTTAAACTTACTTAACCGTCACTGATATATTTTTAAAATATATTTTTTCAATCAAAAGTGCGGCTTTCTTAGAATGTTCAATCAAACCTATTATTAATGGTTGTTAAAATTATGAAATACACGCAATCAAATGAATCAGAAGTTAAACCTGTTTCGCACATATCAGAATGTAATACACAAATGTATCTTGAGAAGAATTTTTTTCCGAAGTAAGTAAAAATTTGACAATATCAAGAGATTTAATTCCATGCGGAGTAATTCATCTGTGACAAAGAATTCGACGGATTAATAACTTAGTTTATCTCTTCGCAAGTAAAATAATTTCTATTAATATTACGAGTCAGTTGCTAACGAACCGCGGACTTTCGAAGAGAACCATTAATCCGATATGCCGATATGAAAAACTAGAAATGTTGCACAGCAATACAGCTAACAGTTTTAGATTGGCCGTCTTCAATACCGCGCGTTCAGACTCACATATTCGTTATTGAATGTGAAAGGGGTCAGGCTAATGGTTCGCGGCTCGAGATGCAGTAATCTATGCGATTCCCGCGCTGGGCTATGTCGGTGCATCTATATGTATATACATGGTGCCGCGCAAAATAGAAACCAGTAAACAAAGATTATTGAAGTTATTTTTAAAAGATTAAATCATAGTTTAAATTAATTTTTAAAAATGCAATTGAGTGATTATTTATTATTAATATTTTTTTTAATTTAAAGTCTAAAGTAGATTTTGTATACATCTGAATTTTTTATCTTTATTGAGTAAAAATTAATTTAAAGACTTTTTTGTAAGATATAAGTATATAAATTCTTATTGTGTAGATATTATTCGTATTCTCTCTCTCTCTCTCTCTCTCTCTGTCTTCTCATGACATCTTGTACATAACCACGTACTTTCAGCATTGTATGCAGGTGCTTACACCAGCGCCTGCGACGTGTACACACGATTATACTAGCAGGTATCTCTATGTGCCGTAACTGCCGGGTAATTTACGAATTGTTCGGATGTGGCTGCGAATGTGCGCGCCTCTCCATCTCGCACCGTTTCCCCTCTATCTCTCCTCTCGTTATTATAGCCGAGATGCAACGTGCAACTCGACTATACTCGAGGAGAGTTAGTTCCGCTTAAAGACGATCGCGATGCAGCTTCGCCTGACGATAAAACACGCTAATAACTTTGTTGAAATTCACATAACTGTGAACGACGATGTAAGCGCTCTCATAAATTTCATATTCAAATGAAAGAGATTTAATGTTCAATGAATGTCGCGTATAGAAATTCATTTTTCTTAATTTATGTTAATACATATATATTTTGTATGTTAGTTATTAAAGACATAAAATATACGAAAGTATCTCATCTTTTTGTTATCGCTAGTATTCATTGTGCGAAATTCTCTCTAAAAAATGGTATACGATAATAATTTAATTATTAATGAAGAATGGAGAATATTTCCTATCCCGATAAATGGCTTTCCATATTGCCTCGATAATACTTTTCCTCGAAACTGCTATCAATTTTACTCGCAGAAATTAATCGCCGAGCATATGAAAAGTAATTTAATTTCTCATTAGATGTATGGCTATTCTCGAAATGACAGACCTATATACGATATTAATTTTAAATAATACCTTGTTGAGCAAAGCATAATGAAAAGACTAAATGTAAAATTAGTCTTGCTTTGGAGGCACATTAATATAATGATCACTTGCGAATTCATCAAATAATTTTATTAATCGTTATTGTACCACCGATATTTCGTTAATCGATGTTTCGTTAATGAAAGTTTCGTTAATGGAAGTTGTATTTTAATGTTGTTTATTGTATTATATCTACTTTTAAATACTTGTATTATATTGTTTTAATAATACACATTTCATTAAAAATTTTTCAGCAAATTGAAGGCGTAAAAGCTAATATTAATATTGCGATAATTTATATTTTGTACCGCTAAAAGCAACTGTTATAAAAACAACTAAACACAAACTTAATTGCTTACATCAAATGAAATTAATTTCACGGATGACAAAAATATCTCATTAATGAAAAATTGATAGTTTTCCATAAATTCTAGTTTTCGTTTTTAGCCATACATTGAACAATTACAATAAGGGGCATAAAGGGCATCATTGTGATTGAATTGCATCAATAATGTGATTTAAGCGAGGTTTACCTAATTACAGTATAATGATATGCACTTACTATTTCGTAATTCTATTCATAATGTAGGCAGAGAAGAAAAATTTTTAATCAACTATGGTTAGCCCTAATTCACATTAATGCAAACCCATATCTATCGGCATTTGACTGCAAACGTGTATGTTCCGAAATTAATGAGCGGTAATACATCTCTGTTGCCGAAATTGCTATTCCGGATCGTTTGCTATAGCGGATCGTTTCGTTTGGATGTTAACATAGAAAATTTAACACGTCGCGTTTATACATATATATATATATATACAACATGCTCTATTATATATAACATATAATATTATCCAAGTGAATTCTTTTCTCAAGTACGTTATTCTTTAGAATGCTTTGTAAAACATATACTGGGGAGTTTCTACTATAACGGACAAATGCTAAAAGGAGACATTTCCGGCTGATTCATGTAACATTTTTATGACATGTATTATCGCTTGAGAGACGATTTACAAAACCCAGTGACGCAAAACGCATCCTTTAGCATATGTGGTTGTATTCACAATCTCACTTCGTTGATTTAATAAATAGACTAGGCTAATCGTCGAATCGTCAACGCTTTGACGAACGCGGCGGAGTTAAGTTCGAGTCATCGCATAAAAAAAAAGGTCATGGCTCAACTTGCGCACAGCTCAGTTAACATCACAATACACAATTCCGAATATAAAAATTTAACTTTTACATAAATTTTCATTAAAGATACACGCGCGCTCATTTAATACGTGTTATAAATTATTCAGTATTGTGACCGAACTACGGCCGTGTGTGGGTGTCTACGTATGAGCCTCGCCTAGAGCATTGGTTTTACAATGGGAACGTATCTTAAAGCATCAGATATAAGAGGCGGGAGGCGAAATACTGCAGCAAGCGTGCGCTTGCTTCTTCCCCGAGGATTTAGTGCACGGACGAAAGAGAGTTAAAACGTTTGTTACTTGTGATTAATGGCAGCGCACACCGCGGTCGTTAGGATCCGCTTCCGTTCTTTTTGTTAACACTTGGCCTCGCGGTTCCGCCCGCTCGTATCTGATTTCTTTGCGCGTAAACGTTTGCACTTGATATATAACCGCTATTTTGTTGCATCCCATTGCGTCCCTCGCGCAGCCGCTGACTGTTTTTATTATTATTACGCGATGTTAAATAGCTTTTGCCACGTGTTCGACCCGAGATATATGGGAGTATCCGCCGAAAATATAGAATATCACGGAAACGATACGTTAATCAATGTTAGAATTAAATTGAGCAAAAAATATCAGTTTAACTGATTTTAATTAATTCTTTTCACAGCTGCCGAGATAAATTACACTTCATACGTTCGCTTATGACTGATATTATATTTTTAAGTTTAAGTAATTCACATTAATGGATTTCATTCACATTAATGGATTTCATTTTCAAAGAAAAGTAAAAAAAAAGATTAACGCAACATTTTTTTTAGTATTGTAGAAAAAATGCATTTTTGAAAAATGTTACCTTCGTAAAGTGAGATTAGTCGCTATGAAACACAGTGATGAATACAGTAGATTAGAGACAGGAAGGGTTAATGTTACCTTCGACGATAAAGCTATCGCGCAATATGTATACGATACGGAACGCCGTTAATAGCTTTAACAGGACACTAACAGCTCATTTTCTACCCTGCGATAAGTGTGTAAACGTGCGACGGGGGAGATCGATCCGAAGGCTCTTACTGCGTAACTTCCTCGAAATGTCCTCGAAACGAGACCTTCTGAACGACCGGCCGTAATCGATGATATGTTACCAACATGAGACACAAAGCCATTATTACCTGGTAGATGATATCCCCCTCTCATTAACTCTGCATGATGCACTCCCTTATTCGAATTTCAACGGATGCCTCTATCTAATGATTGTGCGGATTATACAAGAGAACAAAAGATTATAACAAATATGCAATGTTATCTTTCGATATATCCAAATATAGGTCAGTGACATCGAAAACAATCTAATAAAGAGCTCTTGCAATTCAATATTCTGAATGAGATAAACGAAGAAAGTGTCATGTTAGATGTTAAATTAGCTATAAATTGTTGTGGTAATTTTTATTTTATATTCATGTACTATTATTCTTTATATATAGATATCTTAAAGCGATATTAGTGTTTATCGTATCCAAAACACTAATAATATAACTCATAAAATCAGCAAAAAAAAAAACGAGACGAAATAAAAAGCAATGAGGGTAATTTAATTGGATGGAGTCCTAATAACATTTTCGATTGAGGCGTAGTCTGAATTGCTCCAAGAGCGATTAAATCCGATTTTCCTGAGTTTCTACGTCATTTAAATGTATTTCAGAGTTCCGAAATAAAATCTCAAGTTAAAATATAAAAATGTGTGGTTAAGGCTACGAATAGCTCAATATGTCAAACATGCTTTTAATCAAATCCAAATTTATGATTATTGAATTTAATTCGGGACCATTCCCAAGTCGCTTCAATCAAAAAAAAATCATAAAGTGACCGTTACATAACGTTCATTATATTCCGAGTCAATGACATCAAAGTTCAAGAATAATTAATGTTGCTAAGATTTTGAGCTCGAGAAGAAAAATATTTTTGTTATGAGATATAAATATAATATATGCCTCGTCAATAAAATTTCGAGCAGATTTGTTGACCACTATCGAAAAAGTTTGATCATATATCATGGTCTATTACGTGTAACAGAAACAAATAAAGCAGTTAGGAAGAAACTACCACAAATTCAAGATAGAAGTAACGTTCGATAAAATTAAAGACTTCAAAAAAATTGCGAGACGACAAAACAAATGAACAATAAACTTCTTTTAGAATCGAATGACGAACAGCTCCTTATCAAGAAAACGAATCCATTTATGCGGTGGTGAATCTCATTATATTACTGAATACTTGATCTTGTTATACTGCTGATTGATTTTCAGCTCGCCATTCATTATTCAATTGAACTTGTAATGTGATAGCAAATTGTTTCTGTATATATATATATATATATTCCTAATATATATTTTAAAACGATCTATATAAGACGCATAACTTACAGTTCCATTATATTTCGTGGGAACTTGTGATGTGAATGTCACGACGTTTAAGTCATTGTGAATATTCAACATACGCAGTACACTAAGATTCAAAAGACATTCAAAAGACATTTATCATTTGTCTATTATATATCCGTGACATTGTGATATTATAGGTTTCAATGTTTTCAACGTAATATCGCGAACAATTTTCTCAGTAACTTATATCATAATGTTAGACATTTATAATTCGTAATAACCAACATTATGACAGTATCAGAATACAAACTACTTTTTGATAGATACATATTAAGCTTATGATGATAAAGCAAATTGAGTCGTTAGAAAAGAAAGTGCTAAGTCATTTATACAGTCATTCACATAGTGAATAACTATTAAAATAAGACATAAGACGAAATATTTTTAATAAAATTAATAAAGGTTAGAATAACATTATAATACTATTTGATAAATTTGTTATACGGAGTGGAGACACATATAATAAACAACAGGGGGAAAGTTGTTTTGAAAAAAATTAATTAAAAATGTAGAATACATTTTTTTTCGCCCAAGACTTTGTAGTGAGCAATTTCTCTCTTAATAAAATTTAACTTTATCATAGTTTTTAAAATCCTGCTACTTGTAAAGTTATACAAACATGTTATGTAAACAAGATAACGTTTACAATACCTTTCCACAAATCATCTTCATTAAATTAAGTGTGACGTATTCCGTGACTTTCAAAAGCCTTAGAAGAAAAAATTTACTCTGCAATTTAGATTTATTTTGTATAAGAAATCACTTGCTGTTCAATTATATTGTAGGCTTGTTCTCATCCTGTATATGTATAATTTAAAAAATATTTTATATACTGTATTTTATATACAGTGAGTATAAAAAGTATTTGTATATACAAGATTTTTTATAAAAAAACCTCATATGTAGAAAATAAATATTAATTAGCAATTTTACATAACACATTCTGTTTTAACATAAACAAATAAGCTTTGTGTATATCCCTGATAGAAGCTAAATTTCTCGACTATATGAATATTTTTTCAGTGTTCAAACAATACACTTTTTAATTTTCGTTTATTTTTAAAATAATATATTTTATATAAATAATTGGTATACATAATTTTGATTTGAAACATACTTTATTCTTTATGAATAAATTGTTAATTACTCAGCAAGAAATGACCATCAATTAAATATCAAATCGAATTGATGCCGAAATCATTATATTGATATCAATTCGTCATCAATCTGATTCATCACTGATCATTTTTCACTGGATAATATTTACTTTTTAAAAATAAAGTTCTCGAAAAAAATATTCTCTTTGTATGAATACGTTTTATATTCATTGTACTCATGCTTTATTGCGCAAATGTTATTTAGTAATAATTAAATTAAAATTATTTATATTAAAGTATTGTTTTAATGTTTTAATCATAAATGACATAAAAATTAAAATAATATCGTTCCAACTGACATGTTAAATGCGTTCATCTCTCTCGTGATTGTTAATAATTTGTGCGAAATATAAGCTTTTAAATTACTTGGTTGTAATATGAATATTCTTTATACCGCGTTGTGCTATTTCATATCGAACATCATTTTGATTACTCGTATTGCATATATGCAGAACGATGAAAAGCTTATAGCAAGAAAGCTTCTGATTAATTATACACAGCAAAGCCCACAGGCTTTCAATCGAGAGTACAGAGTAATTAGTCACGAGCGTCAGATACACACATTACTATTAAGGAAAGAAACCTTTACTACATCACAAATCGAAGGCTGTATAAAAAAAAATGTAATT
>Ga0157364_1009034_pt1 | contig 10338 bp, 10 predicted proteins | sample AttsexASBM2_FD_111476 | JGI IMG/M metagenome (GOLD analysis project Ga0157364, IMG submission 111476) | Fungus gardens microbial communities from leaf cutter ant in Ribeirão Preto, State of São Paulo, Brazil - Atta sexdens ASBM2 | ecosystem: Host-associated > Fungi > Mycelium > Unclassified ... | reverse complement strand
ATGTTGTAGCACGGACCAGGACAGACTAGTATATATAGTGGTAGATAGAGTAGGAGCTCCTTATCGAGTTCTCTTGTATCAACCCGGTATAAGGTTTAGTCTCTGAACCAACTCTAAGGTTTTAAGTCTACAACACTCAGAGTATACTGTAATGCTGGAATAATAACTCTTATTAGTAAAGAATAGGAAAATACTAGTAATGTTGTAATTTAAATCTAAGTGTTAAGGCAAAATACATACATGACAAATGTAATTATATATATATATACAGTGTAATTACTAAGTGTAAGCCTAAGTCATCTTGACTGTGGTAGCTACAACAATAACCTCTAATACAAGCATAGCATAAAGTATAAAAATAGATATACTCTTATATATACTACAGAAGATGGTTTTCCTATTGTGAAGCACTTTGCTTAGTAAGCATATAGTCCTAATCAGGTTTTAAATAGAAATTTTTGGATAGTCATACTTGCCTTAAACAATATAACTCATCTCTCTTCATTGCTTACTTTTAGCTTTCTATAGAAATATATACTATATATTACAAACTCAAGTTTTTAGAGTGAAACAAGCAAATAAACCTTGTATTGGATTAACACAAGAGAACTCAATAGAGAACTCTGTACATGATTGTCTACCTTATATACTAAAAAGTCCTTGTCAAGACCATTGATGGTGGACTTCATTCATTTTTATTTTCTCTCTTTTATTTAATTTTTCTTTTCTTTTATTTTCTATTTTCTATTTTTAGAACAACTCAGGTTAGGGTTATCAGTCATGCTGTCACATCAGTCACAAATTGATGGCGTAGTCACAAGACTGATCACGGGACTTGGGAGAATGGAGTAGAAGGTACTAGAATAAAGTGATGTCATACAGCATGGACAACATATGCTAGCCTCATGTAATACTCATGGTCATTTAGGATAGGGTGCACAGTAGTTAGCATGGACCATGGGCTATAGTATATAAGGTAGACTACTTTATCTTAGGAACTCTATCGAGTTCTCTTGTGTTACTCAATACAAGAGTTATCTTATTGCTTAACCCTTTGAGCTTTAAGTCATAACAGTCCTGGTCTGTGCTAATGATAAATACTCTTGTTCTAATGTCTATATCTTAACTATAAGTATACTATATGTTTTCTATAAGGTAAACATATCTTATTTTCCTTGAGTCTAGGCCTATGATATCACCTTATGTGATATATCATGTGACTGCAGTCACATACCTCTTCATTGTCTATAAGAAGTAAAAGTGTAAGTAAAAGTAAAAGAAAGAAAAAAGATAAAAAAAGATAAAAATGAAAAGATATTAGAAAAATATTGAGTCTAAGGTTTGCAACTCTAACATTACCCCCCTTCAAGGTTCCTACTCCTGGAGGAACTATTAGCTTCCCATAATGTCTTTTTCTTCCACTTTGCCCAATTTCTTTCTAACTTTCTTAAATACTCCTTCTCAAACTTCCCATCATCCTATTCATACAATATTCTTGCTATATACTTTTCCAGTAACTCATTCTGTCTAAAGCCCCTTTCTTCTGCTATATTTACTTTTCCTTACCTCCTAACTTCTGTGTTCATCCTTCCTTTAAACCCTGCTATTGCTTCTTTTGTATTTTCTAAATCTTCCTCCTTTTCCCATATATTATTCTCTGCTGTGAATTTCTTCCACCATACTAAATACTTCATCACTCCTCTTAATTTCTTCTTATTCAATATTTTCTCTACCTCCCATTCTTTTACTCTATCAACTTCCATTGGTTTTGGTTTCTCTACCTTTTGTTCCTTTCCTGGTTCTCTATATCTCACTACTCTACTCATGTTAACTACTGGATGAATCCTCATAGAGGCCGGTAATTTCAACTTCACCGCATTTTTTGATACCACTTCCTCTATCACATATGATTCCACATATTTCTCTGTCAACTTCTTTATTGATCTCTCCCTGAATACTAAATCCTTTGTACTCAATATCACTCTATCCTCTTTTTTCCATATTTCTACTTTTCTTCTCTCTTTATCTACTTGCCACTTCATTTCTTCCTGAGCCTTCCTTAATGTGGCTTTAGTTTCTTTCTGAACCTTTCTCATTCTTTCTATGAGCTCTGTTGCTTTCTCCACTTTTTCTTTTCTCCTAATATTTGCTCCCATTCTCAACTCTTTCCCTTAATTTGCCATAAAAGGCAACACCTTGGTTGCTGAGTGAATCTTGTTATTCACTACAAACTTTACTGTTGCCAACCATTCTCTCTGCCTGTACTCTATAAAAAACCTCAAGTACTGTTCTAACTCTTAGTTTATTCATTCTGTCTGCTCATCTGTTTGTAAGTAGAATGCTGTCAACAACCTTGTCTCAATTCCTAATATTCTATTTAACTCATTTGTCAATTCTACTGCAAACTGTGGTCCTCTATCACTAATAACACTCTCTGGCAACTCATGTAACTTCTACATGTTATTTCTAAACAGTCTTGTTAGACCCTCTACTGATGTTCCTTCCATTGTTGCCACAAAATGAGCTATTTTCAACAACCTATTACACACTACTAATATCATATCTTTCTCTGCCACTAGTGATAACTTTGTAATAAAATCCACCATTAAGTGTGTTCATGACTTCTCTGGTATCTCATTCACCATTAACTTTCCCACTGGTACCTCTGTTCTATTCTTCATTCTTTGACATGCATCACATTCCTCCACATATTTTCCAACATCCTTTGTTACTCCTAGCCACCAGTAATTTCCTTTATGATCTGCTACTGGTGTATCATAATGCAACTGAATTACTTCCATCCTCATTTCCTCATTCTTCAGCACATACACTTTTTTCTCTTTCAGCACTAATTCTTCCTCAATCTCCCACTCATTGCCTCTCAGATTTCTTACCCCTGCTTTCTTCATCTCTTCTACAACTCTTACTACTTCTTTGTCTTTTCTTCTTGCCCTTTTTATTTTTTCCATCAATATTGTTTCTAGTCCCTCTACTACTACCTCCATAATCTTTCTGGCCCACTCTCTCTTTATTAACTTTTGATTCTCATTATCATTCTCCACTCCCACCTTTCAGTCTGACCTTCTACTCAAACTATCTGCTTTCCCCATTCTTGTTTCTGGTACATGCTTTAAAGTAAAATCAAACCTAGACAAATACAAAGCCTATCTAGCCTATCTTTGATTTAACTTCTGTGTTTTCATAAAATATTCTAAATTCTTATTATCAGTCTAGACCTTGAACTAGAATTTAGCACCTTCTAATAAATGGCTCTAAGCCTCTAATCCCCTAATTACTGCTAACATCTCCTTATCGTGAATTTCATAGTTTTACTCTGTTTCATTTAACAATTTAGAGAGATATGCCACTAGTCTCCATCTTCCATCTTCACACTCCATGGATAATATGCCTCCCATAGTGTAGTCTGATGTATCTACTTCTATTCTCATTTTTTTGTCTAAATCTGATACTACTAACACTGGCTCTTTCGTAAATCTCTTCTTTAGCTCTCTAAATGCCTTTTCTTGTCTCTTTGTCTATTCCCATTTCTGCTTCTTCTTTACTATATTGTGCAATGGTCCTAGCTATCACTGCAAAATCTTTGATGAACCATTAATAATAGTTCATCAGTCCTAAAAACTTCTGTATATCTTTAATCCTTTGCAGAGTTGGCCAATCCAAAACACCCTTTACCTTCTCTTTCTCTATCTTGATCCCCTCCAGTTCTATCACTACTCCTAGGAATACTACTTCTCTCACCTTCCACTTACACTTTTCTGGCTTTACATACAAATCATTTTCTGCTAACCTCTTCACTACTTCTTCCACCAATTCATCATGCCCCTTCTCTCCTTCTGTTCTAATAATTACATTGTCAATGAAACTTGCCACTTTCCCAGTGTTGATGAAATCCCATAGGATTTCATTCATTATGGTTTGAAAAGTCACTAATGAGTTTATCAGTCCAAAGAATATCACCATTAGCTCAAACAATTCTTCTGGGGTCATGAACACTACCTTCCACTCATCTCCTTCTTTCATTCATACATTATTATAACCTCACCACAAGTCCATCTTTGTAAATACCTTTTTCATACCAATATTCTCTACTATGTCCATAATTAAGGGTAGAGGATAACTATTCTTTACTATCCATTTATTTAAATACCTATAGTCCTGTGCTATCCTCTTCTTACTATCCTTCTTTCCTACAAAAAACACTGGTGCTATTTGAGGTGACTTTGAGAGTTTGATATATCCCTTTCTCAGCTATTCTGAAAGAAACCCTTGTATCTCTTCTCTCTCTTCTCTCAACAATGAATACAACTTTCCCTTTTTTAGCACAAACCCCTTCTTTGTATCTATTACATGATCCCTTGTGGGCATTCGCTCACTAGCCTTCTTGCCAAAGATATGAATTCACTTATGGAGGTGTTCTAGTACCAGTTTCTTTGCTTCCACTTCAGATTTCACTACCTTCTCTTCTTCACCTCAAGGTTCCTATTCTTCTGCTACTTTTTGTACTTCTATCCTTTTCTCCTTCTTTGGTTTCTTCCTTTTCCTTTCTTTCCTTGCTTCTCATTTCTTTCCTTCTTCTTCCTTCTTCTCTTTGTCTTTCTATTTCTGCTATCCTGACTTTCCTTGTTTTGGTCTCCACTACTTTCCATATTCTTCTGGACATCTCATTATTTTAACTTTCCCTATCCTCCAGTCAATCTCAGAATTGTAGTAAGCAAGCCATAGCATTCTCAAAATTACATTCCATTTTTATCCTCTAATCATATACATCTCCGTTCTTTCTTGGTGTCCCTGATAATAGATATTTATCTCCACTCTATGTTCTATTGGTCCTTTCTTATCAAATGTTCCATCCACATTTCTCACATATATGGAGTGTTCTATTTTCTTCAGCTTAAACTTCTGCTTTTTGGCAAACTCTGAACTCATGACCAGTCCTATTGCTCCACTGTTCAACAACATTTCTACTATTACCCCTTTCTACATGTTAATTCTTTCCAATCTAATTTTTACTGTGACTTCTCTTAGCATATCCCCATTGTTCAGACTACAACAGGATATATTATCCACTACTCTACTGAGTATTGCAAATTTGTTACTATTGAGATCTAATCAAGGACTATTAGATCTCCCTCCCCATTTAAATTATTCTGTTCATAATTCCTATTATTCTTGTATTCTACCCTTCTTCCTTGGCCTATACTTTATCTTCTACAATTTTGTGTTAAATGGCCAAATCCTCTACAGCTATAACAGTTCCTTCTTCTGTCCACCTCCATGGCATAGGGGTTGCATTGTATCAACTCTGCCCTTTGATTAGGGCATACCATTACTGCATTTGTCCTTTCCACTCCCTTCATTACAGCAAGCCCTGTTAGTGCTCACTGATGAGGGGCTTCTTGCCTTCTTGGCCAAACTTGAAACTGTATTATTGGTTGTCTAGATGCCTCTGTCTAGGTGCCTCTGTGTTGTTTGACCTTGGAGCTTGTAGCACCTGTTGTTCCCTCAGCCTTTCCTCTTCTCACCTACTCTTTTTCTAGTTCCTATCTAGGGTAATGGCCTGATTATACTACTGCTTGATTGAGCTGTGCTGCTATTCTAACTCCATAAGTCTCCAGTATATCATAGTATTTATTCTCCTTTTGAACTCTTCTACTAGTAGTCTTCCTTTATACCCACTACCCCTTGCTTAAACTCCTGAACAAATTCCTCCATTATCTTATTCTCCTGCTCCAGTCTTCTTAACTTTGCCACCTTCACTGACTCTTCATCTCTTCCTCCAAATTCCTTTCTTATATCTGCTAGAAACTCTTCTGCTGTCTCATATTCTAATAAGCCTCCTTCCAAGTCCTCTAGCATATTCTCCTTTTAAATGTCTGCTAATCCCCTCTGTACATATGACAAAACCCATTGAATCTGTTTCTCCACTGCTACTTCCCTCATCTTTATTCTGATGTACAATCTGTATGCTATCACAAAACCTAAGACTTTTGATGAGGTTCCATCAAATACTTGTGGCCTAGCTACCTCAGTGCTTGTTCCTCCTTTGACTCCTCTCTGTTGAAGGGCCTGAAGCTGTGCCTGCAGTGCTGTAAGCTGCTCCTGTTGTTGTTGAATGATTTGTTTGTAATTGATAAAGCTATGTTAACTTATATTGTAAAGGGAAAGGGGTGAAATTGATGATAGTGATAATAATGGTGGTGGTGGTGTAAGAGATGATGATGTATAGAGAGAGAGAGCAAAACCAGTGCTGGTTTTGCTTTTCAATTTGTACTCCAAGAAAGAAATCTTGGTATGTGATAGCAGGCCCTCTTCTTGTCCTACCTATATGTTCTACTGACTACTTTTCTTTACTGACTACTAATGCTATATAATTTTGGTTTAAGAAGACTATTCTACTCTAAGCAGTATTCTAAGAATGCCTGCTATTCCTCTGCATAGACAAATTGCAAGTAGATCTGTAGCACAAGGCTGATACCAGAAAAGATAGCTATCATGTCCACACAAGGTAATACATCTAAAATACACCAGTGGACTTTAGTACACACAAATAGCTAAAATTTCTCTATCTAGCTAATACATCCCTTATATCTAGGGTCCAGTACCTCTTTTTAACTAAATGACAGTGTTGTCCTTTGGTTAAGAATGATAAGAGAGTAAAGAAGACTCAGTGTTGAGCAGTCTGAGAAATGAATACTGAGTTCTAATGTTACAAACTCAAGTTTTTAGAGTGGGACAAGTAAATAAACCTTGTATTGGGTTAACACAAGAGAACTTAATAGAGAACTCCATACAGGATTGTCTACCTTATATACTAAAAGATCCTGGTCCATGCTAATGATAAATACTCTTGCTTTAATGTCCATGCCTTAACCATGAGCATGTTATGTGTTTTCCATAAGATAAACATACCTCATTCTCCTTGAATCTAAGCCTATGATATCACCTCATGTGATATGTCATGTGACTGCAGTCACATGCCTCTTCATTTTCTGTAAGAAGTAAAAGTGCAAGTAAAAGTAAAAAAAAGAAAAAAGAGAAAGGAAAATAAAAATAAAAAGATATTAGAAAAATATTGAGTCCAAGATTCACAATTCTGACACCATAGGTAAGTGGTTGTTAGTTGTCTACACTGCACCATGTTGCTGTGTACTCTATTCCTTCCAACAGGTTATGGGCTCTGGTTACCTTTATCTTTAGTCAGCCCTCTTCTTAGGCTATTTCCTATCAATGAGAAGGACTTGACTAATCCTACTAGCAGGCTAACATCTTGTTGTTCCTAAACCTGTTATAGATCAAGCTGATTCTGAATCACTCTATACCTACAGGATCCTCTTGTACCTTACATGTGCTGATAGCTCATCATTGGTTAGATTGAATATCTGTGCTCTAACTAGCTGCATTTGCTCTATAATCTATGCTGATTATCTTTATTGATAGCAATGGCCAACTTTGTTGCTACTCTTCCCAAACTTACTGGCCCTGCCAGCTATTCTTTCTGGAAAATTCATGTTAAATCAACTTTTACTCTCATTACCTACCTTAAAGCTATCTTTACTACTAATGATATGCTGAATACTTCAGCACTTCCTCAAACCACTAATGTAAATGAGATAGCTAAGAGGAACTTCTTAGGCTCTTAAGCTCTAGCTGTTTTCAACTCCATCTTACTAGATAACTTATTAATACATAGTTAGCCTAATACTGAAGCTCTTTGGGCTCATCTTCAAACCCTTATAGAAATGCCTGGTCCAGCTTTGCTGATTACTAAAGAACAATCACATTTCAAATCTCTGATAACCAGGACTCTACTTCCCAAATTGCTGAGCTTGATTCCCTTTCTATAAGACTTCATGGGAATAACTATGATATCCCCTCTGCTTTGAGAATAATAACTCTCCTATCTACAATCTCTCACTTATAGGAATCTATTTTGCCTTTATTCTTTCTTCCCATACATCCATCTCTAATCTTACCTAAGATATTGTACATTCTGCTATCTAGGCAAAATTCTCTAGATAGACTAATGCTATTAATACTGCTTGCCATTCTGGCATTCCATGTAGAGATAAACCTCCTCAGTGGAAAAAGAACTCCCAGCAGCAACAACAGTTGCAAAGTGAGAGCTCTTTTGAGCAGCAAAAGAGGAAAAAAGAAAAATAACTAAGATAAAAAGAGTGGCAATGCTCACCAAGCAAATGAAATAAGAAACTAGAATGATGACAACAGCAACATCTACCAAACAGATAGTGCTATTACATAGCTACTATCTCTTCATCAATCCATACTCTCTCTCCTAAGCCTTCAGTCATAATTTCTTAAAACTTGCTAATTGCCTTTCTATAGTACATACTCTTCAAAATAGTCCTATTTGAGAACCTCAGATACAAGTAAAAGTATGAGCACTAAGATTCTATAAAAAGTGCTTAAAGAAGAAGTTTCCTAACCTATCTATTGAGACCTCAACTTCTAAAATTATAGAACTGCCTGCTGAAAATCCCCCTCTATAGAGATTGATCTACTTATAGCAACTATTCCTAAAAGATAGGTAAATGATAATGATTACGTAGTTTCCCTAGAAAGTAGTGATAGATATGAATCAGATAGTTGAACTCATAATAACCAACTATATATGTCTTTCCTCTTCTAAGTTAATAATTCACTAAATCTTTTGACTTAGTCTATTCAACCCTGCACCAATGTAGGTACTGTAATAGAGGACTTGATAGGGTCAAGTAGAGTTAATTATATATACATGGCTTCAAGCCAAAATGGATTTCTTCTGCCTGACTCATCTATTGCTGTGAATTTCTCTAAATGTGAAAAGACACTATGCTCTTTATATAAGAGTGAAAAAGCACCTCATGTATAAAGATGAATGATTCTTAGACTCTGGTGTCTCCACTCACTTTACTCCATTTGAGTCTGACTTTGTTAATATAACTTTAGGTAATTATGGCCAAGTTAAGACTACAAACTCAAAAGTACTACTATTTATGGTTGCTTCTGGCACTGTTTTGATTGAACATGAAATTTTTGATCCTAAGAAAGAGACTACCAAGGTTGCTGTATCAAAAATATGGCTAGTATATTATGTTCCTAGTATGTAGATATATCTTTTTTCTACTGAACAGATTCTTCAGTCTGGGTTGAGAGTGGAAGATGACAAAAGTGTTTCCACTTTTCATGATAAGTCTGGTGATACTATCTTGTCAGCTACTTCTAACCTCTGGGGCAACATTCAGATTGTAAGAACTCACATTCTCAAGCATGATGTTCCTAATCCTGTAAACCTTATAACAAAATACCTAAACTTTGAGACTTTGTATTATTGCTTTGGACATGTCTTTGATGAGGTCATGTGACATATCCTTGACAATATTGAAGATGTGAATAAGATCCATTTCCTAACACAAAAACATGTTTACTATGGTTACACTCTTGGAAAGATGTATTAATACAGTTTTCCTGAAAACTCTACTTGCTTTAGTAAGCCTCTAGGATTAATTCACTCAAATCTCCTTGAACTCCCTACCTTGTCTTATTCAAAATACAAGTGGATAATTACATTTCTTAATGACCATTCCTTTTTTTGCAACATTACTTTTCTATACAAAAAGTTTGAGGCTGCAGATGCAATTAAGTCCATTTTCTGAATGTGGTCAAACACTACTTCCTATCCTATAAAGAGGTTGCATACTAATAATGGGGAATAATATGTAATATTGGAATTAAAATCCTTTCTAAGAAAGTAAGAGGTTATCTATAAGACTAGTATTCTATATGTATACTAACAAAATAGTCATACTGAAAGATTGAACTGTACTTTGCTTGAAAAAACATAATCAATGCAACTTAAAGTATATTTACCAGATTACTGGTAGGAGTTTGCAATAGCAGCTGTAGCTCATATATACAATTGTCAAGATCGAAGAAGATAAACTTGATTTATTTTATTTTTCTTTTCATTTTTTATTTTATTTTTGATTTATTTTTCTCTTTTCTATTTTTAGAACAACTAGGGTTAGGGTTGATTGGTCACACTGTCACATCAGTCACCTGATGGTATAGTCACCAGACAGATCACGAGACTTGGGAGAATTTAGTAGAAGATTCGAAAACAGATGATGTCATACAACATGGACACCACATGTTGGCCTCATGGACTACACATGGTTGTTTAGGGTAGGGTGCATAGTACTTAGCACAAACCATCTGTAGGACTATATAAGGTAGACTAGTTTGTAGAAGAGTTCTCTATCAAGTTCTCTTGTGTTACTCAATACAAGAGTTGTTCTATTGTCCAACCCTAAGGATCTT
>Ga0157364_1009033_pt1 | contig 10338 bp, 14 predicted proteins | sample AttsexASBM2_FD_111476 | JGI IMG/M metagenome (GOLD analysis project Ga0157364, IMG submission 111476) | Fungus gardens microbial communities from leaf cutter ant in Ribeirão Preto, State of São Paulo, Brazil - Atta sexdens ASBM2 | ecosystem: Host-associated > Fungi > Mycelium > Unclassified ... | reverse complement strand
TGTTTCTATGGGATTATGTTGACAGATGCCCAAGTTTATTGTATGACGTCTATAATCTATTTATTTCGACCACCACTTACCGCTAAAGCCATCTATAGGAAAACGGCGGAAGCAAAGTTGTACCTAATATAATAATAATTTTGTATGATCTTTTCAGATGTCTACATTACTTCAATACAAATAAAAAATTACAGTCACACTCAGTAAGCTGCATTAAAATGAATGACTGCGCTATCCGACTACTTAGCGAAGACGATAAGTGGCTGAGCTTCAACAACTGTTGCAGAAAGAAGCACATCCCATTCATGATCTACGCCGACCTGGAGTGCACATTGGAAAAGATAGAGAGAGACCCGAATAAATCTATGCATGTATCAGCAACATAAGATATTCAATATCGGGTACGCGCATGTTCGTATGACAATTCGCTGTCGAAATATTGTTTTCGTCGCGATAACGATTGTATTGCATGGTTCGTCGAGGAATTCCGAAATCTAACGCATAAAGTAAATACTGTCTTATCTACTAATGTTCCCATGCCAGATTTCACGCGAGACGATTGGCAAAAATTTGACAGCACCACGCACTGTCATGTGTGCGAAAAACCATTCGCGCTTAACGACACACGGGTATGCGATCATTGTCACTTGATGGGGCGATTTAGAGGCCTCGCGCATTCGAAATGTAACTTGAATTACACTGCATACCCATAGTTTTCATAATTTATCGGAATACAACTCGCATTTTATCATCAAAGAAATAGCCATCGCGTACGAAGGATGTGTAGATACTTCCTATAACTAAAGAAAAATATATTTCCGTTACAAAACATGTTTGACAGTACTAAAAATGAGCAGAAGAAAACTTGTGTAAAATTATGTTTTATAGATTGTAAATTTCTCGCATTAAGTTTAGAAAAATTGGCGTCGATAAAGATAAATTGAAAATTATACGGTCAGAATTTCTTAATCTCAGCGAGGAGAATCGATTTGCTCATGCGTATATTTCTATACAAGTACATTGATTGCGTCGAAAAGTTGGAGGAAACCGAATTACTATCGCGTGATTCTTTTTATAATTCTTTAATGGTAGAGAGCGATCACGCGCACCATCAACGTGTGGCGGCGGTTCTCCATTCAAACGCTCGGTGAATATAGCAACCTGTATTTAAAAACAAATGTTTTGTTGTTAGCCGATATATTCGAGAATTTCTATGACAGTTGCATCACGAGTTACCGGTTCGACCTCGCGTACTATTACTTTATCGGGCTTCACGTGGGATGCCATTAAAACATACATGTATAAAATTGAACTGCTCTCAGACGAGACTGTTTGTCGAGCGCGGTATACGCGAAGGTCTACGTCAGTGTTCCAACATGGTACACACAGGCTAACAAAAAATACTTGCAGTCGTACGATTCATCGAAACCATCGATGTATCTTATATATTTCGACGTTAATAACTTGTACGGTTGGATAATGTGTCAATCATTGCCTTATGTCGATTTTCGATGGGTCGATGATGTAGAAAATTTTAACGTTATGGATGTCGCGTTAGATTCCTAGACAGGCTATATTTTCGAGATGGACTTGGAATATCCACAACATTTCCATGATATTCACACAAACATTTCATTTATCATTTTGCTCGACGCGCGAGAAACCATTCTGCAAGCAAGAAAACAAACTCCTCGCTATGTACGATAAAAAGCTCTACGTGATTCATTATCGTAATCTACATCAATGTACTCGTCACGGTCTCCGCATCACAAAGATCCATCATATAATATTACCATATTACAATTCGCGCAATCTTCATGGCTTCGTGAGCTATATCGAACTTAATACAAATTTTAGAACTCGCACGAACAATAAGTTCGAGAAAAATTTATACAAACTAATGAACAACATGGTTTTTGGCAAAACATGGAGAATGTGCGCAATTACGCCAACGTGCGACTTTTAACGCGTTGGAATGAGAGATACGATGCAATGATTGCGAAACCGAATTTTCATAATCGTAATGTCTTTTCAGAGAATCTGGTCGCGATAGAAATGCGCAAATTCGAGGTGAAATTTGGTAAATCGATATACGTAGATATGTGCATCCTCGATATATCTAAAACATGTTTGTATGATTTTCACCATGAGTACATGGCACTACTGTTTCGCGATAAATGTAAAATTATGTATACCGATACTGACAGTCTCATATATATGGAAATATATATATGGAATGTATATAACATTATGATATAAATAGATTTGACACGAGCGATTACTGTATCGATAACTCATACGATACTCCGCTCGCAAATAAAAAAGTTCCTGGTTTCATGAAAGACGAGAACAATGATGCCATCATGACTGAATTTGTTCGGCTTAGAGCGAAAATATACGCTTTACGTACAAGAAAAGGACACGAAAAAGGTAAAGCTGTCAAGAGCAACGTTGTATCAAGCTTCATAATGTTCGAGGATTATATTCGATGCTTGAACGACGCAATCGAAATGTGCAGGCATTAGATCAAAATTGCACGAGGTGTACACGACTTCGGAAACAAAAATCTAAGTCCGCACGATGATAAGCGATATATGATGCCAGGTTCCACCGACACGCTGCCATGGGGATATTACCGGTATAAATAAATTTGTATATAGTGTGTATATAGTGTGTATATAATATATATGGTATATTTAATAAGTATTTTGTATGTTATGTTAATATGTATATTATGTATAGTATGTATAGCATGTAACTATGTATGTACATATGTATGTGCACATGTACGTATGTATGAACGTACGTGTGTATGTATGTATGTATGTCAAGTGTAAGTATAATATGTATATAATATGTATATTTATAAAGAGAAAAAATAATTAAACAATTTGTAATAAATTTTATAATAAGTTTTATTTTTTTTTTAGAACACATTATCCTTGTGTATTCAAGAGTTGTGTGAATTATCAAATTCTAGTCATTTCACATAAACCTTGTCTTCTTTTTTACGCAACACCTTTTTAACTAAATATAGCAACGTCGGAATTAGCAACGCAATGCAATTCATACTCGTAGAATTCTTCAGCGACCGCGGTAATCTTTCAGAAGATACGTGACATGATTAGTTCTCGGTACCTTGACGATTCTAAACACCTCCGTGGTCCAATTTGGGGTGTAACCTTCCTCAAAGATCGTTTTGAATTTATTCACACGTACCGAGTTACCAACTTTGAATCACGGAAGTGCGACGACGCTACTGTACACAGTGTTGTCGGCGATCGTAGGAGTCACATCGATGGGTCGCATAGTTCGATGCTTTTGCGCGTTGTACTCTGACACTAGATGCGGTAGCAAGTCGATCCATTTATAATTTTCATTGTGCATAAATTGTTTTCACATATCGTTTTTCAACGTATGATTGAATTGTTCAATGACTGACACCTTCATTATAGAATATGTTGAATAATGATTTATGTTGTGTTTTTTCAGAGTATTTGTACATTTGCATTGTAAAATTCTTTTCTCGGTTTGCAAATTTTTCGGACATCTTCCATCTCGAATTATCTTTGCGATCGTTGTAGTCGTCTCAGTTCCATTTTTTGTTTTGAGCAGTACGGCCTATGCCTACTTACTCAACACGTCGATAACGGTGAGAATGTGACTTTATTGAATCGTGTGTAAGGGCGCATCTCAATCACATCAGCCTATCATAAATCATCGTATCCGTAAACTATGACGCGCGTGGAAAATTTTTTCTCACCGGAGCGTGAAGTTCTTCCAGTCGCCACTTTTCAAGATTTTTCTTTTCAGACACGTTTTATTTTTTTATCATGGTATAATGCGCAAAATATTACAAAGATCTGACGTAAACGTTGTTAGTTAGTATTTCGATGTCGACTAAAAATAATTGCGTATCCTCGTTTTAATTTACAATCAAGTCAGCTTCACGAAGCTCTTCGATAATAAATAATATTTCGTTACCATTGGCATTGTGACCTGCCTGACGCGAGACCTCAAGCAATCGGAGACGATCCACTAGCTCATTAGGATCGCCCCAATGAACATAATCGATTTTATTATTATTTAGGGTCATGGTGTTATATCTTTTCCAACACTTTTACCTTGTTGTTTAGTTTCCAGGCGCATGATATATTCGTTCCAACTTGTATTTTACCTGACACCAAGGGTGCTATTATATTCTTATATTTATATCCTTTATTACTCAATATTGAATTATCCGCTTTATGATTGCACTTATGAGCATTCATTGCTAATAATATACTTTTATATGCTAGTTTATCATTCTCTGTGTAAATAGTATCATCGGGAATTCTTTTGAAAATTAATTGATATAACCCAGGCGTACCTTTGTACTTTACTCTATCTACAATTAAAATCATTCGTGTCTATATTGAACTGTTTATCATCGAGCATCCATATCGTTCTCACTGAGGTATACGTCATAAACGTAATCAATCATCTTTTCTTTATCGAGAAGCATGTTGTATTTTTGTCCAAACGGTCCTAATTGATTATGCAACTCTTCACGAACTTGTCGCGTTTGCAATTATTGTTTAACTAACGTTTCAAGCGACTTATTAGGGGTTTCATAAACGTCTTCGGCTGATGGAACGTTCGTATGATAATTTGTGTGACGCATAATTGGAATCCGACGTAACATTCGATTCTTGTATACGCTGTTTTTTTTAGACAATGGCTTAATTGAAGTCATGAATTATTCATCCTGAAATTATCATCATTATCATGTTCATCGTCTTTTTCATTTTCTTCTGATTTTCTTTTCTTAATATTTCTATCTTTCGCAACATTAGCTTCTTTCTTAATCGGTTGAGATTCCTCATTAGCAGTTTTGACAATCTGTTTTAAAGATACTACATTTAAAGTGTTTCTCTAATGCTTCCTTTATTTTACCAGTTTTTAAAGCATGATACTTTTTATGAATCGAATTACTTTTTGCAATTTGTTTTTTGTTTTTCACTATCTTCTCACGATCCTTGAGTTCTTTGCTGTTATCCATATTGCACTTGAAGAAGGAAGATGTTTCGTAGTTGACGCATCAACAACAACTAACCATATTAAGGTATCGCAAATTCATTAAATCTTCTTCTGTATCGTCCATTCATAAACGTACTGTCTTTATCTACTACTACAAATTCATACTTTTATTGCCAACAGCAATGACACAGTTCGCAGAAATCCTCGTAAGACATGTCGGTGTTGACGTGGTCATTGTATACATGTTTCAGATTGGTGCCATTCTATTTGAACAGGATCAACAAATTTGCATTATCGCGTATGAAATGCTTTGGTAATCTTTGCATACATTTCACACAGATATAAACAATCGACATTCGCGTGACGGAAAATGGAATTTAGAAACGCCTTATTGGTGGAACTACATCGCTATTATTGGAAAATGTAAAATAACCGATTTCTTCAATCATTGTCAATAAATTCTCCAAATATCGATATTTTGATTGTTGCAACAACTTCAAGTACATGTACACGTTCTCGAAGCGTAAGTCATATGGACTTTCCAACAAACTTATCAACATGTTTGTTTTACTACAGTTCGATGAACCGCAGATGAACCGCGTATAGAAATCGATAGCATGTTTCCATGCTTGCGTACTTCTTTTTCAATCTATTTTATTGTCAACATTAGTCACTTTGATCGTTTGTGATTTTCACACGAACTTCATATCTTTTCCCTTTATGACACTAATACAAATTGTAAAACGGATCGAGAAAGCTCTATTTATAGAAGCGCGCAAAGCGAAACGGTATTCAAAATGCTTCTTATCGCGACGGACAACTATGATGTACATAGTTTAACTAAAGAATTGGAATATATACCGAAAATTATTTTACTACGATAGCTTAAGAATTATATAGATCAACTGTGGGACAGATTATATAAAGGCATATAAAGGCCCGAGCATATAAAGGCTAATTCAGAGATTCAGCAACATCGTCGGTGCTTGAAACATTATAATTTGTCCAATCATCGATCTCATATCGATGATCCAGCCCCATTTATAAAAAATTGTAGTTGAATGTCAACAAAAAAGAGTTATTTTTTAAATCATGCAATAAAGGCACTTCCGATCGAGTTGGATATTTCTGGATATCAATTTTGTAGTCCAGGTATGCATTAGAAAAGCGATTAGCTAGAGGTGATCGAGGCATTAATCCGTTGGGCGCAGTGTGTCATGATTACGACATAGCTTATTCGCGGAACAAAGATTTCAAACACGCAACTGACAAAATAATCGCTGAGGACAAAATAATCGCGGAAACGGATTACCGCGAAAGATTTGACTTTTTGGGAGAGAGAGTTGTTGCCACAGCTGTTTGGGCAGCTATGAAAGTCAAAACGAAAATTGGTATGGGCTTGAAAACGAAGAAGAAAAAGCCGACAAAAAAACGAATATTAGCAAAACGTGGCGGCATCATACCTATTCTGCTGTTGGGAGTCGTCGGCTCTCGTTAGTCGGCAGTATGGAGAAGTCGCAAAACCTATAAACGACAATAAAGCCGCGCAACGTCAGTTGAACTGAAACGTCATGAACTGAAACGTCATAAATGCGTCATGGAAGGTTATAACTACAAAGAATATAACTACCAATAATTAAACTGCAACTGCAATAATTGGCAAAACGTGCGTATTGCATATTTTAGAAGTATTTTTATACGTATTATCTTACCAACAGGGAGAGTGTATCGAAACGAGAGTTTCGTATATTTGAATAACTGATTGACTCGATACTCATTCGGTTGGCGTACGCGAAGCGAGGAGATTGTATTGTTTATTTTGATATCTCTGACCGCCAAAGGAATGGCACGATATTTAGATGTAACGCAAATCAAGTTGCACGCCTTATCAACGTTACGCTCAAAATAACTATGGACAACTGTGTCTACAATTTTTACAAACAGTTGACGATCAATTTAAGAATTGGCATTGCACTCTTTCAACTCAGTATTCATTCAAACATGTCACTGACATTTACGCTCATCAGTAAGAGTAATGTCCTCATGGACTGCTACTTTTCGGTAGATTTGAGTGATGGCGATTACGAGCTCGGTCTGACGGACTTTGAAACCTATCATATAATATCTAATGTAAATTCGTCGAATAATAAGTTTTACTTTGACGAAGATAACAAAGAAATTGCCATTCCCGAAAGATCCCGTACGAAATATAAACAAGTATCTAAAACGTGCAATTCTACAATTTCATTCTAATAATATTGTAAAGAGAACGTTTCGTAAAGAGAATGAAGAGTACCCATTGCCAATAATAATACAATGAAGAATAAGATCAAATGTGCTTATCGAGTAAATTTCACCAAACCACACAATATTGGATCGTTGTTGGGATTTCATCGAATCGCGTGCTGTAGCCGCAACAATGGCACGAATCAAATAAATATCATCAATAATATCATCAACGTAAATATCGTATTGAATGTAATGTGACCGCAGGCGCATACAGCATAAATCCGTGCACACAATACATGAATTTTCGCCGAGCATGTCACCAGGATATAAGATATCGAAAAGATCGACACAGATCAATTATCTTCCAATCATCGTACGTTATAGATGACAATTCACGTTGTGGATCAAGACGGATGATTGCTCAATTTTTGCAGAGAGGTCACCTTAGATTACATATATGGAGACAATAACGATAAAGTGATATGCTTATTTTGAACGAGCAGACAAAATAGACTCACTAGAGTTATTTTTACAAGAGAGACGACAGCAATCAAAAACATTCGATCGTCTAGTAGAAAGAAACTCACTGCATCAAACGTTAAGTTTTTACAATACTTTATCGTACGAAATATCTGAGATGGCTGATATCTTGAATATTGGAGGAGCCAATCTTTGACGATCGCATTGTCAGGATTGAGACTCGCACGTACAATCCGTATGTCAACACCATGTTTGAACATAGCGATGAGATAAGAATACCTATACAGCAGCAGGATTTATACACGCTACCGTGTGAAAGCTTTCTCATCATCGAAGGAAGATTGACATCAAACAAAGAAAAAAAAAATGCAGATCGACAGCCGACGCTTGAAAATAATTGCGTGTCGTTCATGTTTGACGAAATTCGATATGAATTCAATGGTACTGACATCGATCATAACAGAAACGTTGGAATCTTATGAAGGGCTATGCATCGTATTTAGGTAACTTCGCACATTATATGGAGAATGCCAGATTTCCGCATTCGATGTTTGATCAGACCGTGAAAAGACTATAACACGTGATAGATATTTTAATTTTATGTACCATTGGGCATGTTGTTGGGTTTTTGCGAAGATTACAAATATGTAGTATCGCGCGTCACGAATTGATTTTTGATACGAGCACACAACGACAATTGCATTGTAGGAGATCCAGCGACAGAGCCGAAACTTGAATTGTTCAAGATACAGGTCGAATGTCTCACGTTATGTTAAATGAAGTCAATAAACTATTCATGCTGCGTGCCTTGGAGAGCGGATGATATCTAAGTATGAGTTTCCGTTCATAAGATTTGTACGAGTATCCTCTATTGCTGAGCACGACGAAACACTCGTAGGCTATCAAGATGACTACTCAGCTCGAGAAGCCGCAATACGTCATCTTTGCTCTGCAGACTAATAGAAAAAATAACATGGCAACACATAAAACTTACCTCGCAATTGTAAATTAAATCCACAACGTGAAACTCTATCTGAACTCTAAATTTTTTCCATACGATGATCTGAATTTGAACTTCGATAAACGCAGAACCGCTATTTTGTACGATATGTTTGTATATTTCCGTACATTACTAAATTTCTTACTATCTTACTATCAAATTTCAAAAGAAAGTAATGGTTATTCAAGACAGATTCTTTTAGGAATCTTTTTTCTCTGGTAATCATTGACTGCTCGCGACAAAACGAGTCCGTCAAGAGTGGTACGTAGACGTGCGATTAGAATTTGAATTCAAAGAAAATTTAAATCAGCGAATACTACCGCCTATTGTCTTATCATACATGACCGCGTGATCGAATACAGTCCAACGTGATACCCAAGATTATGTAAATTATCGCCACTAAAAAGAAAAATAACCTCTCCCCTCTTTTCAATGAATAAAAGCTTTTTAATGAATAAAAAGCCAAGATTTTTGCATTCGGGCATAACCTTGAAAAGTCATTCACCATGACTATACCAACGTGGATCTGCAAGGATTTATCGTTGAAAAGAAGTTTATCGTGAAGGAAATGGCGGTGTTGAGGAAAGGATCATTATATTTTTACATGCCCCATGTCATGGAATTTCTTGAAAAAATCAAAAGTATTGTGCTTCCTTGTTGAGTACTTATCACCATGGATTGCAATGAGAAGATGGGATGATACCATACAGCATGGTGAAACACTTGGTTATGCTATTATTGATGCGGAAGAGAATGATGATGATAATAAGTCTCTCATTTACGTTAATGGACATGAAAAATGCCAATGGCCAAATGGTATACTCGATAGCGACAACTTGACCATTGAGACCCACGATGCTGAAGATATAGATTCTTCACGAAATTTGAATATTACTAATACCATGCGATGTGGAAATCATGTTAAGAATTGTGCGTTACAGAATATATTAAAAATATACAATGGGTAGTCGCAACACCAAAAAGAAATGTATCAAGTTTAAAAATAAATATGAGATGTTTTTTTTAATATATAATATGTTTAATTTCTTTCCATTTCCTTTCCTTGTAGTTAAGAATTAGTTAATAATAATGATTTAATAGTATGATTCAATGAGTATTAAACTAGTTGATAAGAAAATACGCTTAATTCTTTTTTAATTAATAAAAATATTATTATAATTGCTAAGTCATATTTCGTAAATATCATATCTAATTAATAAAATTAAATCTTAAAGAAAAAGAAAGCGCAACGGGAAGAAGAGAGAGCATGAATAATAGGACCGCGACGGGTGGGACAGAGAGAAATGCATTCTACAACGAGTGGAAGAGAGAAGACAATAAGTTGGAGAGAAAAAAGGAACAAATTGCCTTCCCCTGGTAACATGCTTTTCCCTCCCCCGTCATTCCCTCCCTGTGACATCATCCCCCGCGCCACGGGACCCTAACGTGTGCACTTCCCTCTCCCTGATCTCACACACACACACACACACACACACACACACACACACACACACACACACACACACACACACACACACACACACACACACACCACATATACACATACACACACACATCTATAGCAAACCAGAATCCCCTCTCACTTTCCA
>Ga0157364_1009032_pt1 | contig 10339 bp, 9 predicted proteins | sample AttsexASBM2_FD_111476 | JGI IMG/M metagenome (GOLD analysis project Ga0157364, IMG submission 111476) | Fungus gardens microbial communities from leaf cutter ant in Ribeirão Preto, State of São Paulo, Brazil - Atta sexdens ASBM2 | ecosystem: Host-associated > Fungi > Mycelium > Unclassified ... | reverse complement strand
CAGCAATTGATTCTCTTTTAAACACATAAGCCTGTATTTTACTTCTATACCCCTAAGTTGGATGGGGTAGAACTTGCAAGCTTTTCCAAAGTTTTTCTCGGCTACCACCTGCTGCTTCTAAAGTCGCCTTATCAAAATAAAACCCAGACTGTCCAGGCGCACCACCGTAAACAATATCTCCTTCTTTTAAAATAGTATTTGACCATGAATCTCGCCCTTGATAAATCCCTCGTCCTCGCCATTGTCTAGCGAAAGCAGCCTGATTATGGTCGTTTGCTTTCGTTGATGCACATTTAAGCTTTAACCCCAACGGAGCCACCTAACCCAACGCATTCGGCGCATACTGGTACAGGTTAATACCGCCCGCCAACCCTATCGGATCAAGCTGGGTAAAACGTCCACTGTCTGGGTCATAGTAACGAGTTTCCCACATATAAGAAAGAAGCTATGAGGTAACCACTTTTGGTCACGCGGCTACTTTGTCGATACTGTTGGGGTAAACGAGGAGATTATCAGACGGTGTATTAGGCATCAGGAGAAAACCGAACAAACACATGAACAGCAGATGGAATTGCTAGAATAGTAAGCGGAATGTGATAATAGCCCCCCCTTACAGGGGGCATTGTCAAAAGCCACCTTCTAAGAAGGTGGTCTTTTACTTAATCTAAAAGAGAACTGAACTCTTTAAAGGCTTCTATTATTTCGCCAGTTTCAGATAATTCCCTTCTGGCATTAATAATGTATTTTTCGGTATTAACATCCATTATTTCTAACATACATGATTTATCATCCCATACAGTAAAACGAGCGATCTTGCTTTCACTTTCAAAATCAACAACTAAACTATCAGTAAGTTCATTGTTATTGATTTTAACCTCATAATCACCATGAGATAAAATCCAATCCTTTACATCTTGGAGTATTTTTTTATTCCGGTTTCAGTTTTATGAGCTTTAACTTCTATTTTATTCGCTGAAGGCATTTCAGGAACAGGCGAGCCTTTACGTTTTGCTAAACGGCCTTCAAGGGAATCAGGTCCAACTATTTTTGCCCAACCGTCATTAGTTTTAATCGTTGATCTTTCCCGATTTATTATTATTTCAAGTTTGTATTAATGAAAGAGATTACTTCGTCCTTATCCATTTCAAACTCTGGGCCAGAATCAATACCTTTTAAATAATTAACAACATATGAAAGGTTTTCATCAGGAATATCATGTTCTAAATAAAACTGATATACATAGCTTGCCACTTCGGCAGAACTATAATTATCACCAAGGATATATGATAATCCTTTTAAAAATGATATGGTTAAGTCATTCATATTAAATTAATGTCCTATTCCTGTAGCTCTACCTGAAGGCGTTGCAATTTCTGCATCTATATCAGCTTTTGTGGGTGGATAGTGAGGTAGCTTCAATATTTCACCATTGGTCATTTTTGGATGGACTCGGTTAACCTCTCCCGCATGGTTATAAGTTTCTTCCCAAGCCCTTACATTTCCTGTTTTAGGATCCCATTCTGTAACATGTGAGCGGCCCCTTGTTGGCCCCTGGGTTCTGGCTAATGATTCTTTATCATAATAACGAATACGTCCATCGGGCAAATGACGAGTATTTACAGCAGATTTTTGGGCTTTTTCCAATGCCCTAAGCTTTCTATTTAATTTTGTTGATGGAGAACAACTTAAACCAAGTGGATCTATCCATGTAAGAGGATTCGGCGCATACTGATAAAGGTTGAACCCACCCGCTAACCCTATCGGATCTTGGCTGATAAATCGACCAATATCCGGATCATAATAACGAAAACGGTTATAGTGCAGCCCCGTTTCCTCATCATAATATTGACCCTGATAACGTAGCGGCTGTGATACTGGCCTCATTTCCTGACTTTCTGCCACCACCCGCAGCGTATTGCCCCACGCTCGATAACTGGCCTGCCAAGCAACTTGACCACGCTCATTCGTCAGTTCCTGAGGTAACCCCGACACATCATTGTGATACCAAAATACCTCGGCATTGGCAGCAGTTTCACCCTGCTGATGGCGGATCTGCGCCAAAGGAGCAAAGCTGTGCGCCTCTTCATACAGATACAGTTGATGCTGGCTGCCACGTATCTCACTGAGTAACTTATCCCCATCCCAGATAAAACGCGTAACACCAAACTTATCCTCTTTCCACGTCCGGCGGCCCAGTGCATCGTAGCCGTAGCGGGTCTGCTGATGATTACCATAGCGTTCACTGCGAGCTTCGGTTAATTGGTGAAAGGCATTCCAGGTAAACTGCTGGGTCGTATGTCGGCCGATACGCTTTTCGCTGACATCGCCCAATGCATCGTATTCCCATCGTTTATCTTCAAACACCCTCACGCGGTTATCTTGCAATGCTACGGAGTGAGGATCATCCAAGAGATTGTGCGCAGGGTCGAAACTAAAACGTTCCTGGCCCACTTCGGTAAGACGCCCTAGGGCATCGTAGTGATACTGCTGTAACCCCCTAAGTTGATCATTAATCCCCATTAACTGCCCATCACTACGCCAATAATAATCCCGTGAGACGAGGCGTTTTGTCGCCTTTACCGTCGAAGACGTTCGCTGGCTTAGCAGTCTTCCCCTCTCATCGTACTGATATTCGCTGGTCAGCGGCCCCTGACGACGGCGGATTTCTTGATGTCGTGCATCGCGTTCACTTTCAGTAATTATCCGCTGGTCAAGATTAACTTGTAGCCGATGGCCGTTACCATAGTAATAATTCTTAATACAGCGACCATCCGGTAACTGCGTATGGGTACGGTGACCAGCTTCATCGTAATGGTGTTGTAGTCGATACTCTAGGCCGCGAATGCTGTGTTGTTCAGTAATAAGTTGGTGGCAGTTATCCCAGCTAAAGATAACTCGTCCTCCCTCACTGCTGGCTTTCACTAGCCGCCCCAGTTCATCGTAATCAAATCGACTGCGGAGTGCTGGACGCTGGGTGCCCGCCGAAACTTTTTCAATTAATCTTCCCACCGCATCGCGTTGGTAGCAGGTGCGAATATGGGCGGTATTATGGCTATCGGTCTCTAAAGATTCGGTTAAAAAGCCACTGCTATCATAACGATACTGTCGGCTAATGCCGTCAAAGCCCTGCTCTCGACTAAGTTGATTTCGCGCATCATAGTTAAAATGGTAAGTCGCCCCATTCTCATTGACTAAGGAGGTTAACCGGCGTGCACTGTCGTAGTGATAAGTGATTTGCTGGCCAAGGGCATTATTCCGTGCTGTGAGTAAATTATCTGGTGCGTACGACCAACGAGTGATCTGTCCCACACTATCCTGCCAAGTGATCATCCGTTGCCAGCGATCATACTCATAATGTTCTTTACTGCCATCAGGATGGATAACCAGACTTAATCGCCCATTCGTAAGATGAAATAGTTGCGTTTTATTCCCCATCGCATCGATTTGTTCGGATAACCAGCCATAGCGATCATAGTGGTAGTGCGTCGTTTGCCCGGAACAATCTTGATAACTCAGCAAAAAGTTTGCACTGTTCCAAGTCAACTGGCTAATCCCCGCACGTGTATCGCATATTCGTACAATGTTACCGCGATCATCATGGTTGTATTCAGTCACTCGCCCACCCTCATCGGTATGGCGAATTAAACTACCACGTACATCGTAGGTGAACTCTTGTAATGTGCCGGCCATGTCGGTGATGCGTATCGGTTTGTTCCACTGATCGTGGTAATCAAATAAGGTTCGTTGCCCATCAGCTTCGATAATCGCGAGGGTATTTCCCCGCTCATCATGACGATAACGGGTGATACGCTGTGCCGCATCCGTGACGCGTGTGACTAATCCACGCAAGTTACGTGTAAAATGAATCACCTCACCATCGGCATAATGGAATGCTATTAATTCCTTATTTTCATTAAACTGGTAACGCGTTACTCGACCTAGGCTATCGGTTAGCGTTGTTTCCCCTGCGGCATAGGTAAACTGCCATTCCCCTCCCAGATTGTCCTTATAGGCGAGTACTTTTCCCTGCGGAGTATGCTCATCGTAATGATAGAAACACTCGAGCTCGCCAGCCAGACGATGCGCAATCAGAATATGATTTCGATATCGATACTCCCGAGTTACTTCATTTCGACTATTTGCTATCGCGACTAAATCGCCTTGCGGGGAATAACGGTAATAACAAAGTGGCTCTCGATCTAGCGGGCTGGAAGGTGAAGTTAAACTTACTGACGTTAATCGATTTACCTGCTGCTTATTTTCCAGCAAGAGATTCGTAAACTCTAAGGTAAATTGACGACCCGCACTGTCGATAATTCTCACCGGAAGGAGTTGTGTATCGTACTCAATCGTTAACTTATTACCGTGGTTATCGCTTATCGCAGAGAGTAGCCAGTGAGATGATGTCGCCTGTTGTCCAAAATGCCAATGCTGAGACTGTTCAAAATCAGTTAAACAGAATTCTCCATTTTCTTGCTGCGATAGCCATAGCTGTTCATAACGATGGAGAATAGGATGCCCCCCCATGATTGGCAGAGGAAAATCGATTTCGCGTCCTTGCCAATCAGTATGGCGTATTACGCCCTCTTTTTTTTCAATCTCCATCGAAAAGGGTAAAAACCAGCCTTGACCTAGCCAGCCGCTGCCTTGTGCATCAGAAAAGTAATAGCGCTGCCAATCTAAAGAAACCGTCGCCGGAAAATGAAAGTCTTGTTCAGTCGAATCAAATAATAATTTTATTCCCAATAGCGGATTAACAGGATTTTCCGTGAGGAGTGGAACCCCCTGTTTAGTAATGAGATCGCTGTCCTGCCCACCGACTTTACAAGGTGCTGTTTTACGCTGCGTTTTATCTGTCGATTGACCGCCGCTATTTTTTTCTGCCGTGGATGAGGCACTTTTTTTGCTCCCTTTTCCCTCGATTTTTGAGACGAGCTTTTCAGTTAGGGGCTCACTGGTTTTAGCCGCAACCTTTTCCTCTTTCAATAACCGGCTCGCCTTATTGGCAAGTTTACCGGCCTTCATCATTGCTCCTCCCCCGGGAATAAAGTTAGCCGCCACCGATGCGGAAGATAATGCCGCATTGCCATAGTCGCCTTCCGCTGTATAGATGACCGCATTAGCCCCATCTGCAATGACACCGACTATCGGCACTGCACCTAACACATCAAGTCCGCTATGCACCCAGCTTCCGTACTGGCTCCACCAATTTTTACTTTTAGGGGGATTGGCACTACCCGCCTTTACACTACCCTGTGGAGCTGGAGCATATTGTAACTTACCAATAGTATTTCCGGTTGCCATGAATATTCCCTTTTTTCAGAGAGGATTAACGCAAAGATGTTTTTTCAATTATTTATAATAATATGACTAATTAGCGGTTAATTATTAAATGGAAGGCGTTATTTATTCTGGTAAGGTATCCCCCCTTTTTCTATGGCTAATTTCTTAATCTCAATTAGTTTATTTTTTTGTTCACCAGCAGGGTTATTTAAAATCATTCGATCGATTATTTCCATAAAACCCTGACCATTGTTTTGTTTCAAGTTAGGGTCTGCATTTTTATTTAGTAGCCACTTTACAGCTTTAAGTTGATTTGATATTAAAGCTCTAATTAATGCAGTCTCTCCTAAAGAACTAGTTAAATTTACATTAGCACCATATTTTACCAAGGTTTGAAGAATATCAATGTAACTATCATCAGCTGCTAATAATATAATAGGTCTACCCTCTGGCTTAACATTTGCTGACATCCCACCTTTTAATAAAGCTTCCATAAATTCCGGGTGAGGATAGATTGCAAAGATATCAGCTAAATTACCCATTTCTGGTACATTCTGTAGCGGATCGGCACCATTTTTAACCAATAAACTGATAGCAGATAGCTTTTGGGGATTTTTTCCGCAATCATCGCAGTATAAAATAATAATGTCATATCCTGTTTACCTGGGGTATTTAAGTTAGTTTTTATGGCAAGTTCTTTTACTCGTTGTAAATCTGTTTTCGCGATCGCCTGTGCGAGTAATAATTGACTACCGTAAAAATATTTTTCGGGTGGGAAAGTGGAAGCCTCACAGCTAATCAGCAAGCTAAGGGAAATACTCAATAATAAGCGGCAGATCCATTGCCAAACGTTATTCTCCATGATATTCAGTCCCGCCTTTTTCGATAGCAAGCTGCTGTAAAGCAATTAATTTCTTTTTGGTTTCAATATCATTACATCGAGTGATCATATCTTTCAATTGGTGCATAAAGGTCCAACCACTGTTTTTTTGTGCAACAAGCGGCGTTGCGCCGTGATTCAACAACCATTCAGTAGCAAGGAGTTGGTCTGATATAAGCGAATCCATTACCACGGTTAACCCGAGATCATCTTGTAAATTGATATCAGCCCCTCTAGATAAAAATAATTTTAGCGTATCGAGTGTAGTGTCACGTGCAGCATAAAAAAATATGGGTGTATCTTCAGTAATGGCATTAGGAGACATTCCTCCATTAATTAATGCTTCGATATATTCAGGATTGGCTGATCTTGCCATAATATTGGCAACTGAACTCATATCTGGCACTTTTTGAAGCGGATCAGCTCCTGATTTAACCAACTCAGTAATGACCTTCAGTTGCTCGGGTTTTCTGGATTTCGCTGCCATAAATGCATAATACAGAAGGGTCATATCCTGTTTACCTGGGGTATTTAAATCGGTTTTTATGGCAAGTTCTTTTACTCGTTGTAAATCTGTTTGCGCGATCGCCTGTGCGAGTAATAATTGGCTACCGTAAAAATATTTTCCGGGTGGAAAAGTGGGTGCCTCACAGCTAATCAGCAAGCTTAGGGAAATACTCAATAATACGCGGCAGATCCATTGCCAAACGTTATTCCCCATGATATTCAGCCCCGCCTTTTTCGATAGCAAGCTGCTGTAAAGCAATTAATTTCTTTTTGGTTTCAATATCATTACATCGAATAATTGAGTCTTTTAATTCATGCATAAAAGTCCAACCACTGTTTTTTTGTGCAACAAGCGGCGTTGCGCCGTAATTCAACAACCATTCGGTGGCAATGAGTTGGTCTGATATAAGTGAATCCATTACCACAGTATACCCAAGATCATCTTGTAAATTAATATCGGCCCCTCTAGAAAAAAATAATTTTAGCGTATCGAGTGTAGTGTCACGTGCAGCTTGAAAGAATACCGGTACATTTTTTGTAATGGCATTAGGAGACATCCCTCCATTAATTAATGCTTCAATATATTCAGGATGAGGGGAATTCGCATAGAAATCGGCAACGGTCCCCATATCAGGTACATTTTGTAGCGGATCTGCCCCCGCCCTGACCAGCTCAGTAATCACCGTCAGTTGTTCGGGTTTTCTGGATTTCGCTGCCATAAATGCATAATACAGAAGGGTCATATCCTGTTTACCTGGGGTATTTAAATCGGTTTTTATGGCAAGTTCTTTTACTCGTTGTAAATCTGTTTTCGCGATCGCCTGTGCGAGTAATAATTGGCTACCGTAAAAATATTTTTCGGGTGGGTATTTACTCATCGCATTGCATCCTGAAATAATTAAGAGAAGAAATAAAATATACTTCCTTACTAGTTTATATAACATGTTATTCACCACTCTCAGCTAAGTAGATATTTTTCTCATCGACCTCTTTCTGCAATTCGATACAACGCAATACCTGTGACATATCATGTCGGCTTAGTGCGCTCCCCGTTCCGCCATCCAAATCGATATGAAACCCCATGGCCACAGGCATGGTCAGAGCTGTCCAGCCAGCTGGTCCTGCGATAAACATACCCATTTTTGTAGAGAATCCAGGCTCTTGAGCACCTGTTAGTATCTCACCCTTCACACGGTATGCCACGATATTATGCTCTGCCCCCTTAACCGCGGGATGCCCGCTATACTTCATCACGGTACTATCTTTTAGACCCGCCGCATTATATGTCCAAGCTGACTCTCCGCTGGCCGCGGAGGCTGCTGAGGCTAAGCCTCCCCCGAGGGAATGGCCTACCACATCGATTTGAGTGCGGGCAATTTTTAGCTGCTTTCCTAATTTTACGGCTTGTCGATAGTAATCGGACTCCATACCTGCCCCTTGTTGAAGATTATTTTTCCAGTCGTCAAGATGATTCATTCGAGTCCCCCGAAATACTAAGGAGGGATGAAGATCGCTGCCAAATACTGAGGGATCTGGGTCATATACTCTCGCTCGAAATCCTGAATTTTTTCCTATAGTTAAATCCTTGGCATTAAGACCATATCTCTTCAATGCCTTATCATCATCACTAATATCTTTCCAACCTTCAGGAATGGGTGGGGTAGGCTTGTCGGGGTCTCGCGGTTCATAAATATAATCCGCTAAACGAGCCTTTTCGATGCCGGTATTATTAAGCGCTAAACGTTTAGCCGCCTCTCTAACTTTTGGATCTTTACTTTTATTACCTTTTTCTATTAATGCTTTACGCCTTTCCCACGCTTCTTTTTTCGTTAAATCACCACCTCGTCCCCCCACAGCTTTACCATTCATGGCATACAGATCATTGACTCGATTTAGCGCAAATCCCCCCACAAAAGTATCTGGGCTGTGTTCGATAGACCAGCAGTCGCCAGCCACCGTACCACTTACCACGCCTTTATTTGTGCCTGCTGCGTCACCAAGTGTGGTGGGTGAAAAGCTACTTCCAAAAACAAAGGCAGGGTTATGATTAAAATAAACTGACGCCACAGTATGTTTTGATGGGGCTAAATCACTAATTACTGGGTAGGGTACAGGAGTAGGTGTGCCTGGAGTAAAACAGAGATCAGGAGCGATGCCTACAATTTTGTAACGCCCATCTTTACGAGCAGCATAGTTATCTGCCATCTTTGCTCTCCTGATAAGAGTACTCGAAAAGCGAGGGAGGCAAAGGTAAAAAATCTTTCTCTTCAGGATTTTCGCGTTGCCGCATTGCCTTTTCCACCATGCTCTGTCGCTGGTCTTTCTCTATAAAGCGTAACTCCGTAAGCGCGGCGTCTAGCTCTTCAGAAAAAACAGCACGATAGGTCGCATTGACTTGCGCTGCCTCCATATCCACCACGACTGTATCCAAGCGCAGATCAATCGAAACACCAGCACCTGCCGTTGTGGTCACGAAAGCAAAAAGGGTTTCGACGGGTAAAGAAAAAAAGACCTCTTGATCTGCTTTACTTGCAGCAGAGATGAGGTTTTTTAACTTAAATGGTATAAAGGTTAACGGCTCTGGTAGCGGAAATTGTAGCCAAGGGTGTGCACCACACCAATAATTGAATGAGAAATCTGCTGGTAAAAATGGATGTCGTGTCTCTTTCCATCTCTCGTCATAAGTCCCTGCCTGCTGGAGCCTAGGCTGCCAGCCTCGCCCAATAAAACCAAAACCTGCGGGTAAATGAGTATCATCTATTTTTTTTATTGGGTGAGGTAAAAGTTCCAATTGCGGTGCAGAGAGTTTTTGTAAGGTTAAGGCTTTGTTTGCCTCTGCTGATAACCAGCCTATCCCGACGGTGTTGGTCGGAGATGCCCACGTTTGACCATCGTTTAATGCATAATAGCCTCCCTGAGCGTTTTCATAACGTAATGGAAGCGACAGTAACGGTTTGGGTTCGCTAAGGCTCCAGTAGCCTATTCCTTTACGCCATATCCTTTCACCATAAACATTAATTAAACGGACATGTTGGCCAATTGCCGCCCCCACAACGAATTTAGATGTTGGCTTATTAGCCGGCGCCCAAGCGGTCGCATTAATCACAACATCCATCTTAGGTTTATAAGGCGCTAAGTCACTTTCCCTACGAACACTACTTCTTCCGGGTTCTCCATAGTGTTCATCTTGTTCCACTAGCTCGCCTTGATCATCACACAGCGTCAGCATCCCACGTTGGGGATCAAGTTCGTAGCTTATTCGTGCAACAAGCGTTGAAAACCCTTGATCGTTTTGATCTAAAGAATCAAAGAGTAAGGCGGGAAAAGGGCTGTAATTGATGAAATTTTCCATAATCAGTTGATATCCACTTGGGTGCCATCAATATCGATCATTTTCTCACCGACTAGCTTGATTTTATTCGCGCTGAGGGTGATCGTGCCATTCTCTTCCATTACGATCATTGATTCCCCGCAGACAAGGGTAATCTTATTTTCCGCCTCGATCTCCACTGAGGTCCCGGAATTCAAGGTGATATCGCGGCCTGCATTTAAGCTGTATTTATAGCCAACGTTGTGCATTTGCATGGCCGCAACATTGGTTACCCACCCTGCCCCAACATTCAGCAAATAGGCCGCACCAATATTAGTATTTTGCGCCAGACCAACATT
>Ga0157364_1009031_pt1 | contig 10339 bp, 4 predicted proteins | sample AttsexASBM2_FD_111476 | JGI IMG/M metagenome (GOLD analysis project Ga0157364, IMG submission 111476) | Fungus gardens microbial communities from leaf cutter ant in Ribeirão Preto, State of São Paulo, Brazil - Atta sexdens ASBM2 | ecosystem: Host-associated > Fungi > Mycelium > Unclassified ... | reverse complement strand
TTTTAATTTGCACATTAAGAAATTAATTAATTAATTAATTAATTAATTCTTCGTTTGCACATTCTTAAAGTTAAAAAGTTACTATATTCAAACGTATCTATCTGAGTCGAATGTCCTCAAAACTTTAATTGTTCATAACTTTTAACTAAAGGTATGTAATAAACGAAAAATCGACTGTTTCAAAATATGCAAACGAAAATCTATCGATTGAAACTAGTTAAATTTAATTCGCTCGTGATTAGAGGGCTAGCATGAAATTAGCTTCTCAAAATTGTTTTTCAAATAATTTTATCAGAAAAGTACAGAACGAAAATTCAAAATGTGCATATATGTGCAAACGACGAGTAATCAAATAAGATATAGAAAATTAATTTTTTCAAAAGTTGGAGAGTATGAGCTAACCTCATATCGGGGATCTTGTATATGATAGGTCACGTGGAAAGAGAATTTGATATCGCAAGCAAACCCGAGAAGTGTCGTCGAACATCGCAAGTTGGCACACTGCGAGATAGCATTTGGTACTTTTAGGCTTCGAGCACAGTTGATATAGTTGCGAAAGTCTCGGGAAAAGAAAGGAAGTTCCGATTGTGAGAAAAGATGCCACGTTAAGCTACCAGCTCAGCGATTCGAGTATCCTTGAGAATATCAACGTATTGCTTCAGCGATCTTAGCAATCCATTGCAATCGAGATGTTTATGTCAATTGCAATAGCTCATATATAATCCGAATAATGCTTAATTATGTAGCGTAGTGAATCATACTTATATAAAATCTTATATAAAATTTTATATAAAATCTTATATAAATTCTATATAAACCCTATATAAAATTTATTTGATTAAAATATAAAACATAATAACAATATTTGAATGTTATTATAAGATCTTTTTATTATCTTTTTTTATAAAACAATTCAATACTTGTAGAATCTGTATTTCTGGTATTTCAGTTAGTTTAATTACTTAAATAGTGTAATATCAAGTAATAGTTTCTCTTTTTTAAAACATTAATTATAAATTTATCAAAAAATCTGAGAAGATTGACGCAATAACAGTAGAATGTGTTGTATTTTACAACAGTAAATAAGAAGATATAAAAATCTAAGGGAAGAAAAGAGTACTTGTGTCGACTACAGAAATGGTCGGAATCCCAGGATACAATGGGGGAAAAAGACCGAAGAAAGGAACCCCTGCAATCGATCGCAGATTGTTTATCTAAGTATAAAGTAGCGTGGTTCGTGTTCCGACCTTGTTCCTCCTTTGAAAAGTTTTCTTTTTCTAAAACGTAGAAACGTTACACAGTGGAGCATAAACGAGCAGTGTATCGTCTATGAAGTTTCGCAAATGAAAATACAAAATAGCTAATATTATTAGAATCTCTTCTTAAATTTCGCTTTTTTGCAATGTATAAATCCATTTATATTGTTGAGCTTAAAAATGAAAAAAAAAAAAGAGAAATACTGAGATATATTATCAGCTAGCGTAATAATGGGAATTTATAGCCGATTTTTTTCTGTGATTTAACTGTAAATACTCGAAAGAACGCATAGCAAATGTTGATTTATATTTCCATCGAGTTCCTTGAATTTTTTATTTGCACATTTATTTGAAAAATCAAAGAATCGATACGTTTTCCAGATAATAGAAATAATTTCTTTTATTTATTCATAAATATTATAATCTAATACTTCGTATTAAAGCAATATGGGATGAAATCCCGAATGCATGTTGCATTTATATCTCATCTTCAAATTCTGAATAATATATTTGCATAATCTGTAAATGAGGCGACAGGATGAATGAGCTAAACGCAGCTATTAACGTTTTCTCTGTGATTATGTGGTCTCCTCTTTTGACGAAGCTAAGATCTCCCAGTTCACCTTTGTCGAGGTACTCCCTGCAACTTTGTGAACTCGATTCCTCAAAGAACGATCAACAACTCCCGCAATCCCCGAGAGTATTTCCCAAACGCGGAGATCTCATCGAACTTCCGCTATTCCGCGTCAAGCACTCAAGGGATTATCACTGAACATTTTCTATGATACACTCTCTTTCGTCTAAGAATAACGTATTTAAAAGGTGCTATCTAATCTGATATACGATCAATGCAAGAATTTTTAAATAGGCAATTATTAAATAATTTTAATAATATCATAAAATAAAATTTCATTTAATTTTAATTTAATTTCTGTATCATACATCTTGATGGAACGAGATACATGCATTTCAACATAATCATACTTAGAGAAAAAAAATAGCAACTATAAAGATAACAATTGACATAATTGACTGATATAATTATCAGCGAATATTTACTGTTTTTCACTAATAATATATTGATTCATTTTTAGAGATTACGATTTTCTGCAGATTTAATCTGCAAAAATAATCTCCAAAAGTAAATTAGTATATCAGATATTACTGAAAAATAGTAAATATTCGTTAATGATTACATCAATTATACGTGTAGCACTGAAGTCAGTAATAATACACTGATTCACTTTTAGAGAGTACCTACATATTTAATTCTATATATAAAATTTGTACATCTTTACAGTTGTGCTATGTTTTTTTTTGAGTATAAAAAAATAACATATTTTCGCATATTCTTAAAAACTATACAGGGAAGGTGCATGTTCGAACAGTTTATCGGTTATTTTCTAATTTTCATATTTAAACACCAATTAAATTTTCCCATATCATATGATTCGTTTTCAAATTAATCGAGCGTAATAATACATATTAATTATTACGAATAAAAATCGATTAGAGATAATGGTAATCAATTTTGCATTTTTAATGCCGTACAAATTAAAAATATACGATTGAATTCGCGTCGACATACGAGAGCACGCAATTTTACAATCCCGCGGGATAAACCGACGGATCTAGTCGGGGTCAGCCGTGAAAAATTCAGTGTGCATGCGAGCAACAGGGAAAGGTACCTTCGTCGCCAGAAGTTGAGGAGTTGTCCTCGGGTTCGGGCGACGATCCTGAGGATCGTCGGCTAATTCTTGAGTCCGATCTACCGCATTCATTGCCGGCACTTCCACCTCCTCCTCGGTGGTTTTCGTGTTGACGTCCTGTTCCTTTTTCGGGGGATACCGATCGGGATTCCCTGGACTCGGTAGTACCGCACGAGCCACTACGTCGTCCCTCTCTTGCCTCGAGTCCGGGCAATCGTTTGCTGAAGTCAGTGGGCATCGCCGGTCGCTTTCTGGGAGTACGTTTACGTTTATGCCACGGTTTATGTACCACAAAAAATTTTTTCCAATTTTTGGCATAAGACTCGCAAGAACTGAATGAGAAATTTAAAATGAGAAACCGAATTTGATTTAAGAAACGCATTGAGATGATTCTTGGCATGTAAACAAATATGACGATGTTTCGCGTTAATTCTCGTTTAATTAATAAAATCTTATTTGAATGATATATTTTTTAACTGATTTTTTTCATTTATCATGTAATAACACGTCAGAATAAATATAAGCTCTGTAAACTATTGATTCAATAGCGATTCAATCGCGAAATTGAATACAAGCGACTCGTTCAATATGTTCAGATCAAATAAACGAGCGCGAAGAATAAACGATGTCGCCATACTAGCACTATGTTAAAAATCGAGATATTACATTGGTACAATGTTGTCGATTTTTTCTGATGACAGTACGTTAAAGCTAATCTCATGGTACATGAAACGGAAGTGAGCGAATCAGACTGCATTGAGTTTCACGGAATGATGCATGTGATCGATCAATTTTCTCGGATGACAACGTCAGGCCATTCTAATGGATCAATAGATCCAATGCGAGCATCGACCATTTCGCAATGCGAAAATTTCGTTCGACATTATTGTTTCGCGAAAATAACAATCACGCAATTTTCTAGTTATCATCGTGTTTTTATGTTTTAATTAAACTGAAACTATAGATTGATATTGTATAATGGTAACTAGAATGAAAGAAATAATAATCATAATAATTTTATAATTTCGGGTTACATAAAATATCTTTATGTGTATATAAAATATTCGTAAAACGTTTAATCAAATAAGTTGTAAATTGCAATAATGTAACAAAAGCTCGCAGAGTACAGAATAGAAATCGTAAAAATTCAGACAATTAGTTCTATGAGAGCTAATAAATGAACTATTCCGAAGGATTGCTCTAAAAAAAACTACAGTCTCTTTTTATCTGTCAGAATATAAGTTCTGGAACCAACGGTTGATGCTCGATCTATTCCCAAAAAACATTGAGAGTAATGAACCAATATCAGTCGCGCACCGGACGTAAACGTACTCCCTGAAGTCGTTCGGACGATCGGTTGAGACCGATCTTTCTGAGGCCAGATCTCTGGGCTCGCTGGTGATGTTTCCGGTCGGCGACGCTCGCTTTCCGGCGATGGTCCCTGAATGATGGTGGTGGTCTCTGACTCCTTCGTGAATGGCATCACGGACATTTGCCAGGTCAGCGTTGGCAGCAGTCTTTGCCTCCTTGGCGGGTGATGGCGGCGGAGACGTTGGTGGCGATGGTGATGGACTTCCTGCACGAGCAGAGTAACACACTGCTGCCTTCCGCAGGGTCTCCCTGCACAGCTCGGAGAACATACTGTCTCCCCCATGGCCGGGGCCCCACCGGACCGGCCCGCTTCTTCCTCCTTTTGTTCGTTCCTCGTGGTTCTCTTCCCGCAGTACGCGAAACAGTCACGAATCTTGCTCGCCGTTCATCGTCGTCTCATCTTTTCTTTCCCCGACCGTCAACACGGTGATTTCACCACGACAATTGACATTACATTGCGTTTGTCAAATGGGAAATCGATCGCATCGTTGTTCAGAAAAGAACTCGCTTGGAGATGGAGAACTCGTTTAGGCGAATACTTGAGAAGGAGTGATTGGTAAGGTTACACCAAGCTCGGCCTTGGTTCGTCGGCCTTTGCGTCATAGAGGTTGGCTCGTGTTTCATAGTCATCATTTAGCGATATTAGAAGGAAGAAACAGATATTGGAGTAGCGGATCGTTCGAAACCTCCAAGATTCTTACGGTAGATTCATTGAGAAGTTAAAATTATATCTGAATATCTTAAATTCCTTCTCATTTCTTTGTCTAGACCTATCTCTTCCCGTATAAATACTTTATTATGATGTTATAAATATTTATTAAACGAAATCTAATAAGGGAAAGATATGAGCTAATTCTAGGTGCGACGGGAAATAAATACTTATCTCCCTGAAACTGAGACACATGATTCCGGTATGAACGTATTCATACGAGTAACGTGAGAATGTGGTGATCGAGAACTTGGCGAGCAGCATAAAGCACGATAGGCATGCCACCGTGGGCAGGTGACACGGATACATTCCGATAGCGCGAAAGTGTACGGTGTTCATTAACGTAGGGTGCACGACACGGCGTGTAACATTACGCCGGTCATAGTCCGTAACAAAAATGTGACTGGCTGGTTGCCAGCCGTTTGTAAAATTTACAGCCTCGGTCGCAATTCTCCAGGCAATGCGAAATGTCTCGTACAAAGCGGGATTCCGTGACGTTCACGTTACGGGGTGCCAGAGAGCGGGGGAGCACCGCGGTGATATCGATTTACATTACGTTAAAATTACGCCGCATGCTGTTAATTTAGCTCTCGCCGCGTGGGCATGCAAGATATTTCCACCGCAAACGCGGGTATGAATACGCGGGCCCCGTTATTACGATTTATGTCGCGTATTCCACCCCCGTCTATCACGTCACCTATTGAAAATTATCAAAGCGAGTTTAACGACTCCGCTCGTGTGTTGCTCAAATAGGCTATTCGTGAGAGACCTGTTTGACTGATTAATAACTAATAATCGCTGATGTAAAATAATTAGACCAATACTAAACGAAGCGTAAACCGATGAATTAGATATGCGGATAACATACCTCGTAATTTTTTAAAATACATATTACATATATTAATTATAAATTAGATCAATCGATAAGATTTCTCAATAAAGATTTTACAGAAAACAAATTATGTTTTGTAATTTATATTTTTACATCTATATATGAAAAAAGTGATTAACAGCATCAGTCAGCAGTGGTATAATTAAAAATAATCTTATTAATTTTCAATAACGGTATTAATAAAACAAATAAAGTTTTTATTAAAATAAGAGCATGGTATTTGTTTCATTACTCTTTGCGTAGGATCATATTTCTACACTGATCAGATAGAAACCAATCAGTGTCGATAAAAGCTTATTATTATAATATCGCAATGAGTAATCTTGTATTAATATTTGATTTCATCAATAACACAAAGATTGCATTTGATTATTAAACTAGATGGTTGAATATCAATACAGAAATAGACGTTTATTTTGAAAGCCGGTCTCCGTATCGCGAGTATTTAATAGATTCCATTATTCAGAATTCCATTACACCCCGTGTTAATGGGGATCATGATAAGTGCAGAATCATTCGGTTTTTCCGTTATCGAAACGTCCGCATTTAAACGCAGATAAACATTTTGCGGATAGCTATTTCGCGATGAACAGAAATCCCACGCAGCCGCACGTTATCCGATAAGATAAGTATAAAATTCGAGTGTGACTTAGCGAGAGAATGATTTGGAAAATTTCAAGCAGAGAGAAAGGCGCTTTTCTATTTTCTTTCTTTCTCTGTCTTCGTAGAGAGAAAATATATAGTCTACATCCTGGAGAAGGATTCCATGATTTATAGCTGCACACAACGTACACAGCGTGCAAAAACTCTTTCGGTATGCGCACACTTAGCATGCATTATTCCGTCAAACGTCCGCTGCCAACCACACATCGGCTATTAGGAGGAAAACGGGATTGATGAGAATGCCCGAACATGACGATTTTCAGCCACGTTAAAGAGAATTCCATCGCTTTTGAAACTAAAGAAACGAAAGTATCTTTTTATCGTTTATCTTTATCGCCTTCTAAAAGCTGTCCATAAAGTAACGTGAAAACGATATTCCTCAAGTGGTACTTAATGTTTGTATTTCGCAGCAAAACAGTATTACTATTTAAAAAATCTTGTCTACTTGCCAATATTTTCTCCAGATTAAAATTTTAATGATTAGATTAGCTATTATGCCTATTTTTACCAATGTAGATTAACTTCAATCAACTCTTCATTTTTTCTAATTTTTAAGATTATTAGAAAAAGATAAAGTAACCCAGAATTAATTTAGTAAGTTCATTTAAGTTAATGTACATTGATAAGCATAAATTGAGTTTCATCTTGATTTAAGCAACAGATTAATTTTGGTATTATAAAATTATGAAGGAAAATATAATCAAGTCTTGATGCAAGTCCCACGAAATTACGATCGAGATATAGTTTAATGGAATATTGAATGTATCTTCTCAAAATCTGATCGCGCGCAGAGTTGTGACGCGAAAGAATCGGAAGCCGACTTTGTCGTTGCGAACAACTATGCTGAAACGTATGTATATTCTCATTCGGGTGAGGCTAAGATTCACGCCCATGCGTGAAAGCAATCGCCGACGGCTGGTCGGCCTTGCCAATCGGCAAACGAATCATTGAGCTTCTGTCAGAGTCAGACGTGCGTGGGAACAATGCGCGCGTCATTCTCCTGGCATCTGATACACGTGGAGACATCCTCATTTTCATTTACGTTTCATATGTGTTACAGCACGTCCGTAATACGTTTTACTTTTTATATCAATGAGACTGCAGAAAATATAAGGAAAAGAAAGAGAACAATAAGTCCACGTCCAGATAAGTTATTTACGCGATGTGAATAATAATTGCAAGGTAAAATAGAATCGTGAGTAAAATAGCGAAAGGGAAATACATTTCGGACTGACGACGTTAATGACTAATGAGCGACGATAATAAAAGGATCTTTGTGAAATGCGATACATCCGACGAAGGCAGATAAGCGGCTTCGAAATAGTACGCATAAATATTTGATAAATTATTACGAACTATAGGTATATATGAGTCATCTTAATTTAACATTCTTCACTATTTGGCGAGCCCCATGAGAATCACCGTCAGCTTTAATTCTGGTACTTAGAACTGAACGTATGCAAAAGATAAATGGCGAGGCATATGACGGCCAAAATTCATTATGTTAATTGCTATCCCTAGGGCGAGGATGGATATAAGCCGAGAAATGAATAATGAAACAAAGGAATTAATTTTTATTCCGTAGATGATCGAATACGAGTCATATATTAAACTACAAATTGCCATAACAGATGTGAAGAAATTGAAATAAATAAATTCGTGTTATTATTAAACATACTAAATTTAATAGATTCAAAACTCTGATTGAAAAACAAGTATTAACTTGAATATAAATAGAATCCTAAATTTTTTATAATATTTTAAATAAAAAATATGTATAGATGACATTTGCTTCATGGAAAGAACGATTTGCTAAAATATCTAAAATTAATTAGACACAAATCTGAAAATTATTTTGTTAAAATCATCAAAATAATTATATGAATGTTTAAAGTTAGTTGTCAAAATTTTTTGCTGCATTGTTTATTATACTTGAGCATCCTATGTAATTATTTTGATAGTCGAACAAAATTATTTTCAAATCTAGTTAAATTATCAGATATATTCATACAAATTTCAGCAAAACCGTTCTTCCTATGAACTACTCAATATTAATAATTAATATTTAATATAATTAATAATTAATTCAATATAATATTTTAAAAATATATTATAATATTATATATTTTTAAAAATATATAATAAAATATATATTAATATATATTAATATATATTAAAATATATTTTTCTCATAATAAAATAAATCATGTCTTTTTTATCTTCAAATTTACAGAAAATAGCGTTTCAATGAAAGAAAAAAATATTTTGATATTAATCTGACCAAATTTTTATGATCAAAATTAGTGACACTAATTAATTTCTCGTCGAATTATTCTACAAGAAGTTTCAGTACGGAAGTCATTTCCTCGCTTTCACAATCAATGACATGACACCTCGATTTCTTAAACTTCATTTTAAATAAGTTTTCTCGGATAAATTGACGTGTGTCGTCGTAGAAGTCGGTAAAACTTGATTTTAATGGCTTAACTCGAACTTTAATTACGAACTCAATTTGGGGCACTCCAAATTGAGTGGTCGTTTTCTAGAAAATCGAGCCTGCCAAGATGTTCGATCGTCAGTTACATAGACTGCGAGGGTGGAAAACGAAAAGTTTCCCCAAAACAACACCATGATTACGATGGAGATATAATTCTGTTACCATTTCTATGCTGTACAGCATTTTGCTGGCAATCAGACAACAGTTTTAAAATATGTAAAAATGAAAAGTCATTTGATGGATAAAATTAGCAGTATTAATTCAATTGTGTGTATCCGATTTAAAATATCTTAAACAAATAAAACGTGACAAGATATCGATATGTCAAATCATACGATGAAGATAAGGTCAAAGTTCAATTGGGGATTAATTTCAAAATTAACCAATCAATCCTCGAGATTGTCAGTTTAATCCTTGATTAAAGCAAAGATGTTGATGCTCAAAATTGCATCGATACCAGGCGGTAATCTTCATGGAATCGTAGTGGCCACGTGATCGAGACGTTTGTGATATTCTATCTGTCCACGTGCGAAATTTCACGGAGTAAATCATCTCAGATATGTCAATACAATAATTTAACAGTTTTTCCTGCACGTTCATTTGTTGAAAAGATCTTTTTTTTTGAAAACAGCAAAAGAATGCAGTTCATAAATGTGTCAATTAATTATCTTCAGTAAATTAAACAACTAAGAAGACTATTAAAAACTATACCAGAAACTGTACTTCTATTTATTGCATCGTTACGAAATTATTTTAAAATTCTATGTAAAAATTTAACAAAGTAGAATTAAGATATGCATGATGCAATATGCGATCGCAAATTTTTAAGTTGTCTTTGAAGCTTTACATTTCTCAGCATTTATAGTTAATGAAACAGAATCTGTCAAGGTAATACGACAAAATATCAAATATAAATGAGTTGTACAATTGTAACTTCATTGAAGAGCATATAATAAATTAATTTAAAAATTAAAATTGCAGTCTCACACAAATAAAACAATCTACTCAACTGCTAAGCTATTATTGTCGAATACTCAATTGCCAAGCTATTATTTAAGAATGGCTCACGCACAACTATTTCCGAAATATTGAATCGTTTTTAATATCTCCTCTTAGCTTTCAAACTACCTATGGAAAAAAGACCTATGGAAACAAACAGATAACAACGAAAACTGTCGATACCAAGAGACAAACATGATCAATTCTTATCCGCATTAAAACGAGCCAACCGCAGCGGACCGC
>Ga0157364_1009030_pt1 | contig 10340 bp, 6 predicted proteins | sample AttsexASBM2_FD_111476 | JGI IMG/M metagenome (GOLD analysis project Ga0157364, IMG submission 111476) | Fungus gardens microbial communities from leaf cutter ant in Ribeirão Preto, State of São Paulo, Brazil - Atta sexdens ASBM2 | ecosystem: Host-associated > Fungi > Mycelium > Unclassified ... | reverse complement strand
CAAGTCAAGAAAATAGAAAATAAATATTAATAATTAATTAATAGAAGCATTTTATCATAAACAATATGTGTAGAATTTCTTGTTTGCATACTCTCTCTCTCTCTCTTTCTCTCTCTCTCTCATTTTCTTTTTATTTGTAATTTTTATATTCTTAGAGGCTTGTCCTAAAATATTAAAGTAAATATGTTTTTTTTCCATGTATCTATCTATCTATCTCTTTCTCTCATATCATAAAATTATTGTCCCAATTTCTCCCTAAAATCAAAACCGGTAAAATAAATACATCTAAATAATGCGGAAGAATCCAATACGCATCTATTGAATAAAAAAAGAATAAAGTTATTCACTATGTAAAGTTCGCGATTTTCAGAAAGCTCTAGTGGGAAGATAAAATTTTGCATACAAATAGAAGTCTTTGAGAAGTAGCTACATTCCGAGTGGATTTATAACGGCCTAATAACAGAGAAAGTGGACACTCAAAAAGACTTCAAGAAGATTGTTTTCATTGAATGTGTGTTTGTTCCTCAACACGAAAGACGTCGACGAAAGAGTTATGTATTTTCATACTAAATATTTGCTGAAAGTGAAATTTCGATGTTATTCAAAAAAATTTAAGATATTTTGAAATAATAGTTTAATCGATATTCGGTTGGCGTAAAATTAGTGCAGAGCGAATAAAGAAGCCGAACATGTAATATACTCCTATATAAATTCGATTATTCCTTATATTTCTAATATCGATTTATTAAAAATTAATTCTTCTCATTCTTCAGAATGACTCGTAAATTAAAGATACGAAGATAAAAAATATAAAAGAAAGATAATCATCGACAATGAGTCATAACATAATGTTATGTTTTAAAAGCATGGCATATTTATCGTTCGATATCGCAGTCATTTTGCCTTATTTTGCGCGTTTTCATCGGAAGCAAGAACGCTATTCGTTCAAACAGTTATCGTTGTTAGAGATAGGTTTCATAATTTATATTTTATCTCCGTTATCCGACGTATGCTCTTTCCGTACGGCATGAACTCTCGTCGATTCATAAAATTGTTTTATCGTACCCATGGGCAGTATGTGGAACGGTAAGTACTGTGTGTGCACATAAATAAATACATAGTACAGAATATATAGATGAAGGAGAACATTATCTCACTTCAATGTATCGACAAGTATCTGGTAGAAATGCACAATAATGTTACGTATTACGCCGCTGCATAAAATCGTACACTCGATTAAGCTTATGCATGACAACTGTATCTAAACAAATAATCCGCGAAAACAGCTTGTAAAATGGAATACTAACAACCAATAGTTTTACAATATTTTCACTCGGAATCGATTGCTCGTCCGATCGAGCATTACAAATGCATTGCATCGTGAATGGCATAATAGAATGAGTTAACAGTATTCGTCGTACACTCCGATAATTTCAGTAATTACATGAATTTATAATCTATATCGAAACGTAACTGAAATAAAATAATACGATGTAAGTGTACTCTAAGAAAAATACACGTCGCAGCACGCGAGATAAATTGTGAAAAGAGTGAGAAGAAATGTAGAAACAAATGGAGTTAACTTAAGTCGTGAATATCCGTCGAATGAAGTTTAGAACAACGAGAATTTTATGAAAAAGAATATTCGAAGAATTTTCGTGATGTAACCGTAAAAAAAGGTTTCTTTCTTGCGCAGTTGGCGAAAGAGATTTTATTATCAACAGCGAATTTCAGAAAGATACCGCGCGATATCTATGCATTGATTGAAGGATTTATAGATCGATAAATCCTTCCGGCGACACGGATAAAATGTAAGATGCATAAGTTGTGTAGAGAGAAAATGGAACGCAATCGGAGGTAGAGAAATTGGAAACCTAAATAATCGCAGAAGGAAATCATAAATCATTTCTCAGACATTATAAAGCTATTGCGTCGCGCAAGAGGTGCGAGGGAAAAATGTTTACTTATCTATCTCAATCACGAGTATTTTACAAAGTGTTGCGAAATTATATTAACTTTATCACGACTTGTTATTAAATGATAATCGAGTACTTCATCGTTATTACAATGTCTGAAATATGTGAAATATGTAGAATATATCTTCAAAAAGTATTTTAAGATATAATACTTCTTTTCTTTATATCGTATAGTTTCCGAAACTATCAGAAATATATATTAACACTAAAACCGCCAATTGTGTTAATTTAATAACTTCCTATCCTTGTTTTTTATTAATATGTACAAAATTATTTTGACATTATTTGTATCGTTACATTACTTGTTTTTATTTATATATTTTTAATATTCTGAATATCTAATACAAAAATTACAATATATCTAATACAAATTAAAATGATTAGCAGAGCATCTAAAATGGAATTATCAGCGGTTCTAATGTTAATATACAGTTGTAAACAGGTATAATCTTCAACAAGTGATTATAATAATCATTTAACGGATGAAACCAACGCATCACATTAAATAATTACATTGTTTAATTAATGAACGCGTCCGCATATCTTTCGTTTATACATATCTTCCATTGAATTTCGAAATTTCCCCGATTCGACATTGCCCCGATTGGAATTCAATAAATTGCCATGTAGTATGGAACATGCGTGCAGTAATACATTCTAAAATTTCATGAAATTAATGGAATTGCAGTTGACCACTTAATACATTTACGTAATTATGGAACTTTCACGAGAAATAATTACATCTTTTATTTATAGAGTATATATATATATATATATATAAAATTGATTTTGATTTCTTTACTGACTCTTTGCATTTATTCTAAATTTAAAAATCTAAATGGCAACTGCAAATTATTCAATGTATATATGTAGATACGTAGTGTGCCAACAGTTGACAGAGCTTTCACAGCTTGTGGATTCGTTCCAAGAGTAAATGCAGAAGTAAAGTTATAGCGTTGTCTTCTCTGCACGAACTTGTTTGGGCCACGCTTGTATGTTACGAGCAACACAATCAAGATAAATGACACATACGAATTGTTTGAGATTTAAAACTGCTAAAGTTTTCGTCGCTCTTGAGTGAATTCCTGATCGACGGAACAGAGCACGACGTTATGTCGGATCGTCATCAGTGTCTTACTGAGGTGCTGAATAATCAACTGAAATCACAAAGAAATCTTCTCTCTTTTTCAAACACAAAGGAGAAGAAAGAAAGCCTACACCGCTGTATTCGGCTAGAAAGAGAAAGAGGAGAGGAGAGAGTATCTCTCCTCTGTTCTTGGATGACGGCGGAAATGAAAGAGCCGTAAAGAGAACCGTAAAAAGAATAGCCATGTAAAAAGTGGCTCTGACGATATATAGTCGCCCTCGCAACCCTCACGTCTTTTCTCAGCTTGTCGTTAGAGCGGAAGTTATTTACTCGGCTTGGCGTAGGTTTCGCTTGCGGTGAAGCTATGAGCTCCATGGCTCCGATTAATTAGCAGCAAAAGTTTAATCGTTTCTCTTGATAGGAACCGATTTGGCTGTACTGCCAATCGATCGACTCGCCGCCGAAGGGCCTTGCTTTGAATTTCCACATGGCATACGCCAATCGAACAAAGTTAAACGGACGATAGAAACTAGGAATTTTTTTCACTGCACACAGAATATTTTAAAGGAATGTAATTACGAACTTTCATGTGTTAATGTGGATGGTAGCTGGCGCAGATGGTGCGCGCTTTTCTTACGAGTCATTTATTATATTCCGCTAATTGAACATAAATATTTTATGAAACCACAGATTTGTGTGATCGAAACACGGAATAAAATTGAAAATGAGCGATTATTACACTTCGGAAATATATTTAAATGAAATATCGGCCCGTGCAAATTATTTATTTCTATTGGAATAAATATTATAAATCGAAATTATTTTAAACATCTTTTTTCTTCGTTTCTTTTAAAGTATAATATAAATCACTACAATTTTATCTAAATAGATAGACAGATAGATAGAGAGAGAAAGAAAGAGAAAAAGAGAATCTCTAAATATGAACAATAATAATAAAAAATGAAATCATGTCGTAAGATTGCTCATTTTCTCATAATTACCTTTTTATAATCTTCTATTTTGGTAGAAAAAATAAAGTAATAAGAAATTGTATCAAACTTGCAAGTTCAGATCTCGATAAAGAGAAGAAAAAAATAGGAAGGAAAAAATGAAAAAAATGAAAATGAAAAAGTGAAAATGAAGATAACGATTAGTTTAATGTTAGTAAAATGGATCTTTTATGTAAGTCATCGCGACAAAGATCTGAAAAAATTGTCGCACTCATCATCCAAATGGCTATATAGACAAATAGTGAATAGATTTTCATAAAATCGAATAGATACCTCCGCGTATAGATACATCATGTAAGAACACCGTTAATTTGATAAATTTCTTATTATATCATAATATGATACCCCATATAGGAATCGTGCACAGAATTATTTACCAAAAATCTCGAATACTTAATTGCTTTTCCAAGATTTAAAAATCAATGAGCGTTTTCGTTACAGAAACTATTGCAATTTTATCAAAAACAATTTGATCAAAGGAACTATTACTAAAATTGAATTGCAGGTCTAAAATATTTCGCATATATCCGTTATAGCGTGGCAGCATCGTAAATTACTGAAATCAACTTAGGCATAGCACAATGCACAGATCGATCCTAACTATGTTTATGGCCTTAATAATGAGGCCGGAGACGAGTGGTTACACTCTCCTTATTATGTGTACGATTTATTAATACATCTCAATAAACAAAAAATATATATAATGTCATAAAAAACTGTAGGTATATAAAGCATATTGTTCTACAAAAAATATTTTATTATAAAATAAACAGAAGCAAAATTTTATTAAAAATGTAACTAAAAAAATAAAGCTATTAATGTATGTAAACTATATATGAAATATCAGAAATTCTGAATTTCATTCTCGCTGTATTTCCCATATTACTATCGCGTCATATTCTTTCGTTCGATATAGAAAAGCATTGCGGTGTCAGCGATCTATTAATACGTGTGTGGTGTGAAAATAATGCGATGTAACTTACTAGGAAGATATCCGTTTCCACTGCGTTTCGCACCGTCTCTGGTGACACGAAAAGTTTTGAATTACAGCTCGCGCAAGTTTCGCAACGCATGAAAGGCTCTCTAGTGCCTGCAAGCTAGTGCTTGTACTACTACTTGCGCAGGAAGTCCAAATCCGGTTATGGCTCGAGGGAACTATGCTAACGTAGATAATAACAAGTTATTTTGGTCAACTAAAATCTGTACTTCCTTGTTATACACTTCCTTGTTATATAATAAACGAAAAAAATCGAAAAATTATCACTGCATTTTACGTTAAGTCTTTCTAAATTAGAATTACAAGAAAAAACAATTCCCATAAAAATCTATTTGTATTTCTCCTTGAATATATACATATATTCACATAAATATTATTTATATTTTAGTTCTTGCTACTTCAAGATATTATATGCAAAATATTATGTGCAATTATCAATTGTTAGGTATCAATTGTTAAGTATCTAAATATTAAAGGTAACTAAATATTAAAAGTAATTAATTATTAAAGATTATTATAAATACTTATTTTTGTGATACATGCTTTTTCGAATGTATATAATGCAATTTATATTTTCTATTCTCACAGACTATATTCTCTCATGATGTAGGTATACTAATTTACATAAACATGTACAGGCTGATAAGCAGTAAATCATGCCTGCTTGATGAATAGTAATGAATGACCTGCGTCCAAAACGCGGATAATTGAAGGACAGTCGAAGGCTAACCAGTGCACTAGATTCCGAGGGGAAACTTTGAGGAGAGATAACACAAATCGGATCACGGAAATCCTTGTCTTGCGGACAGTGATTTCGAATTAACGCCCCAATTCTGCAGAAAATTATTGCCAATCGATGACCGAAACGATTCCGCACCGCGGCAATTCGTCTAAATCCCATGAGATACTTGAGATATATTGAGAGATAAGGCTAGAGAGAAAGAGAGAAAGGCAGAGACAGAGAGAGTAATATTACCGTTATGCATTCTACATTAAATACAGCTAATGGATTTCATGTTTCACTTGTCTAATATCAAAATCGCTTTCACGATAAATATAAAGTAAAAATTACGATAAATATAAAGTAAAAATCAAACATCCTATTATGATATACATCATAATCACAATTAGTGTTAAGTGACGTACTAATTACAGAACGTTACAAATAATTTTTCTACAAGTACTTGTAATAAATTTAACTTTCTATGTTTGTTTTCAAATAAAAAATTTTAATTTATGTTCTTATCATAAAATATCATACATTCAATTTAAAATTTTTATAGACTTCCTAAAAAATTCGTTAAATGATAAATTATATTCGTATTTGCGAAAGAAACAAAATTTTTAAACAATGTTTTTTCTTTGAAAACTATTTCTAGTTTATTTTTCAAGAAATTTTCTTACCTTGGTACCAAAAATAATACAACAGATATTTTTGCGAAATACTGAGCAGCGAGAGGAAAACGAGGAAGAAAATGAAAGGCAGTCGAGCCAACCTGAGAGAATTAATATTCCATGTGCGGTAAGGGTTCTTCGGTGCGTAGTATGAACTGTATGAACCGCCGCTTTCCGATTGCATTTGTCTTACCTAAATCAATCACGATTAATCCCGATGGTGATACCGTCGGGTCATTGGGTCTGTCCCAAAGATGGCCGCAACGTTAATCCTACCCGCTTGCCTCGCTCTTCTCCGGCTTCTCCTGCTGCTCTCGATGCCCTCTCGTGCCCCGTTACCAGTGATTTCGCGGCAGGAAATTTCCTCGAGCTAGAACATTGAGTTTCTGAACCGATATTTCATTTGCATAGCTTGTACAGACTGATATTAGCCCATTATGAGATTCAGGTTCACGGTTGCGTTAATCCTCCGATAGTCCGGCGAAGTTTGCCGGCCGTGTTAAACAGTCGTGATGAAGCTTGGCTCGGCAGGAACGAGACTTCGCATGTGTAAACGCTTATTATTTCGGAAATTCCGCCACAAGTGGGCCATTACTTGAGAGGCTTATTGTATTCCTCCGAGTATACACCTAATAACACGCATATTAGTCCTATTACTTTCAATGTTTCTATTCTTGGATATATTCTCTGAATATAATTAACGATAATTGATGTTGTACATTGCAAAGTTAAAGACAAAAGTTGTGCTATTTTAATTTATCTATATTATTTATGTCTTATTTTAGAGATTAAAATTTATCGGCAAAAACAATGTCTTATAACTTGTTCCGTAAAAATAAACTATAATGTGTTAACTACAAAATTATAACTGTAATTTTATTTCGCCGAGTAATAGTAGAATATAAGTTAATTTCACCAGTTAACTAATAAATAATATGATACGATAATGTAAAAAGATTATCTCTGATATTAAAATAGTATTGTAAAATATATTTTATATATGTATAACAACACATATACATATACTCAAGAACAATATATAAAAGTAATTTGCTGTGTAATATCTAGAAAGTTGGATTTAATCACAGAATAATATACAAACAGTGTAAAAAAGCGTATTGTCGTAAGAAAGGATCTGTGATGCAATTTATTCTGTAATTAAAACGAGAAACCTTTTCCGACTTCATGCAACATGACGGATATTAAATTACAGTACTTCGTGTATAAAATTGTCCTGAGACAATGATATCACAGTATCATTCGTTATCGTCAAAGCTGGTTATTGAGCTTTTAGTAGAATACGAAAAGATATATGCCTCACAACTTCATAAACAATTCGTTTATCGAAATAAAAAAATGGTTCGGTTTTATCGGACTTTCTGTCGAGAACATTTAACTCGCGGGGATTTATACCAAAGCCATGATATAATTACGCGAAGCGCATGCTCAAGGAATTAGTATTTTCCTCTGGCGTACAATCCTCGAGTTCGATGTAAAGGTAGGTCAGCCTTTGAATATATTGTACATCGACTGATTTAGATTGGTCCGTGAATTAGAACATGGATTAATGGTACATCTCTTGAGGTTCTTGTTTCTCCTCCTGCTCCGGTTATCCTTCAATTCGTTAATTAACTGATAGGGTATGCTTTGTAAAATGATTAGTTGATTAGTCGGAGCAAATATATAATACTGTAGTTAACTCGTTAAGCTCGTTACCGAGTAACACACGATGTTATTTCCAATTTATTATTAGCAATGTATACGTTCTCGTAAATGTCACACTATGTAAATAGTTTTGAGAAGTTACATGCACGTTACATTAGAATTACTCATTGGATGACCTTAGCTTTTTTATTTATCTTCCCGTATACTTTAATAAAGTTTCAAAACAATAGAACAGATATGAATATTAATTATCTTACGAATTCATAATTAATTAATAACCTTTTGTGGGCTGATGATCCCATTCAACGGATCACATCCTTTTATTTTATAAACTGTTCGCTCGATTTTAAAACTTGGTCTATAAGGTAATTTAATAATGTATACGCGCTTTCATTATTTACTTATATATTGTATATACAAATCACGATGTCTTACGACATTTTATTAATTTAATAATGTTTTATGCGAATTTAAAATTAAAAATAAAAATATCAAATTATCTTTAATCATATTTAATCATATTTTATCTTTAATCATATTTTCTCTCAGAGGAGAATGTTATTTGTTTAGCATCTTTTTACGACTCTGATAATCTGTCACGTATATTTTTTTATCGACTCTCGTTATAGGAATATATTTCGATGTATTGTAATACACGTTGGAAGCGCTCTGCAAGAAGGCGTGAGAGTGTTGATTGATAGAGTAAGGTGGCTCATGTAATCGTCGTACTCCCCGAGGACAGTAACTCAGGGAATGTTCGAGGCAAGGTCATGCGCGACGCGATGGTAAGCTTCATCCGGAACTTCGAAATTGTCTCCAATCTTTCCCAATTGTCTCCTCTTTCGGTTCGCAAGCAGCGCCATAGTCTTCACGGACCTGGTCCGACAAATCCTGCAATTTCCCGGATGGTTGACGTGACTTTTTAACTCCACTAGTTCACCCTTGCACCTTCATCTTGAGTTCTCGACGTTCTTCATGCTCGAGCTTCGTCCGCTTGGACTTCGCACGCTCTCGAATGCACGACACGTTTCAAGCTTGTTCAGGAACAGAGTTTCGTAACGTCAATGACTTCTGTTGTTTCCTCACTCGATTGCGGAGAGGCGAATGCGCTTATCAAATCTTATCCTTTATTCGTGCGTACATCGGCATTACAGGCGAATAATATGCGACGCATACACAAGGAATGAAGACCAAGGAAAGAAAAGGAGGAGGAAGACATGAAGGAGACGAAAACTGTCAGCGTCGCGTAAATCACGATTCTCGTTAGCGCGGTTTGAGCCGCTTGCCGTTCTCTGGAAGATTTAGTATTCGCAGCGCCATAATCTCCGGTAATGTATCCTCACGGGCGAAGCTACCATTGCTGCTTCTTGGTATACAATGCCCGAGTGTACTCAGGATTCGAGTTATCGCGATGCTGATTACTTATACTCTAAAACAGTATACAGGAACGCGGACGAATGGCGAGCGCAAACACAAATGTGGGCCTCGAGATGCGATGAGGTATATATAAATGGTTTAATAGCAGCGATAATAGGAAAATTAATCCTATTTACATCCTTAGGATGGGCACAGCGAACTACGCGTGTAAGTGAAGCTAACAATCGGGAGGCGAATTTCAAAATTATCTGAACGCACTAGAGGATTACGAACCAACAGTATAACAGATTGCAGTAATCTGTTTTGATGTAAATGTCGGGCTATTAAAAGTTATAATGTTCTCGTTTGTTATATGCACTCACAGTACTGCAGCAGGGAAAGTTTTGGGAAATCCTTCTTTGGTCCGTATTTTGTTGAGACGCCGTTCATATTTCATGCGAAGGGCCCGAGGTCTCGTATTCTTGGTCACTGATATAACACCACAATTGTTCGCCACAATATAGCGAATACAAGTATATGCGCGGCTTGCATCCGACAGAGCTCGGCCGCATTTATTACTTAAGTCAACCGTAGATGCATCCTACCTCGACCGTGATGATGGAAAGCCATATAAACCGGCATAAAATCGATACATAAATTTTAAAAAATTCGTGCTGAAGTTTTCATCGTGATATTTAATATAAAAATTATGTACGTCAATCAAATAAGTAAGAGAAAGGCCAATACGATCAAAGCTAATAGAGCATGGCACCTATAATAATGTTTTTATATACACATTCTAAATATATCTTTCAATTATATAAATTACCTTTACCGTAGCGATGTGTCAAACT
>Ga0157364_1009029_pt1 | contig 10340 bp, 3 predicted proteins | sample AttsexASBM2_FD_111476 | JGI IMG/M metagenome (GOLD analysis project Ga0157364, IMG submission 111476) | Fungus gardens microbial communities from leaf cutter ant in Ribeirão Preto, State of São Paulo, Brazil - Atta sexdens ASBM2 | ecosystem: Host-associated > Fungi > Mycelium > Unclassified ... | reverse complement strand
TCTCTCTCTCTCTCTCTCTTTCTCAAGTTAATCAAAATTTTGCAAAAATTCTATTTACATTCCGTTAATACAAATATAAATTTTACAGACCATTATATACAGATTTTACATATTTTTATTATCCTAAAAGCTAGAGTAATCATGCTTTTGGGATAAAAATTTCTATATCCTTTATTTCGTATTCTGCTTTATCCTATACATAATCTCTGTAATCTCGAGTTATTCAGCAGGAGCAATTTAAATCTAAATTCCTTGATTAAAAGGGGAAAACTTTGTTCAAAACGACAAGTATATTCGTTAATAAATCTCACTAAAAACCGCAGTGCCGATGAATGCGGATGACACGAGAGAACGAGCTAATGTCGCGTCACGCTCGCCAAATGAGTATCACAGAATCTAGTAAACAAGCGTTATTTACACGTGCGCTCGACGACCGATACGGTAATTATCGGATTAACTGTATATATGCGCACACACAGGACAAGCATGGCACAAAACGACTGTTATTATACATACTTATTTACCGATATAGATCCGTTTCGTAAATTAATAGTATCAACCAATTGTAACTAGATCAGATAATTGGCATTACTACAAAAGTTCCCAAGGGCCTCTTCATTTCGATCATAATAATTCCTGGAGTATTCATGATAACCTCGTACGTCACAGGATTTTACTTTCACGACAGAAAATATTTACACTCATCCAATTGAGAGCTATAAAACTTATTGTTAACAAATTATTTGTGTAATATAGCATAAAATGTGCATTAAAGCTTTCCAGATTTGATACGATTATTTATCAGACAAAATACGTTTCTGCAGACATAAACATGTATGTAACACATTATATTTAATACGCTAAGTAAGGAAGAGTGGAGAAACTGCAAACACCTAAAGAAAATGTTAAACAGAAAATAGCTTATTAATTAATAGAAATCTTTATTCAAAATCAATTATAACTTAATATTTACTATTTATTATCGCATATTTTTGTTTTCAATTCTATCTATGCAATTAATCGTTTTATGTTTTACATAAAATTGATATTATAATATTTGAGGTTTAATGATTTCAGTAATAGAGAGAGAAAGATGTGAAAAAGTTAACAGCATCGAGAAAAAATGAGAAAGTGTTTATTTATCAAACAATGTATTTTTCTATTAATCTACTGATGTGCGATGTTTACGTAATACTTGTAGCTATGCAAAACGAATTTTTCGCATTTCTGTGAAATTTCTTGGAAATACTCTTTCATTCAATCTTACTGAATAATTGATTAATAAATCTCATCATTTTAACATTCATTAGGCGAGAGTTTTTGTGAAAATCAATAATTAATCGACATATGTCGTTAAAATAATTAATCAATGTATAAGCTCTGCGTTAACGCGCTTATTTTTTCAGCTAATAAATTTTTTAAGCCGTTCAAAAAAAAAAAAGAATTGTCAAATTCTTGTAACAAATATTTTTTTATTACTATTTAATTTACTATTTAATAACTATAAAATTCGCGCATAATTATTACATATAAAAAAAACTGCAACCCCCATAAAAAGAGCAAATCAAATAAAGTTTAATAACGTTAAAGTTTAATAACGATAAATAAACGAACGCTTAAACGAGAGATATTACCATAATATTAAATACATAGTTATTAAGTAGCGTTCCATACAGCTAACCGAAAATTTAGCTCGTTGAATGTATTAAGAGACTAATTCCTGGTTTGCACGAAGCTTGGAGAGACAAATGAAGTGCGGATGTTGCTTATTGCAAAATATGTCGTTAAGATCTACTTGTTTGGATATAATAACCTAATTAATTTGTCAGAATTATTGATTTACGAGAGATCAGATTTCTCTTTCCTTCTTTCTTCTCTTTCTAACGTTTCTCTCAATCATATAAAATTTCTGAAAAAAATCTTTATTTCTGAAAACATCTTCATTTCTTATTATAAAACAATTTCTTTCGTTTCATTTTATAAATGTTTTCCATTTTAGTAAATTTATTATTTTAGTAAATATATTATTCAAGTTTCTATAATACTACATTTCTTATACTATTTCTATGACTTTTTATTAAAATTTACTTTCACTAATGTTCTTTTCCGTATGGTTTCATACACAAAACCATTGTAAAACGATAATACGACGATGTAATCCAAATTAGCTCTATGTTTCGACTGCTCCTTACACGAGTCCTGTTTCACTAATGGTCTTACGGTGAATACACTCACTTCCGAGTTACGAGGTGGCAATACGTGTTACAATGTTGTAAATAGCTTAAAGCCAACCGCTTTGTCGCGCTCGACGATTAGCCGCCGTGAAAAGCGTTAATTCAGCGCCAACTGGCTAACTAATGCTTTTGCACTCCCCTCTTGGGGAACTTTGAATTATTCATTTTGTTTAGGGCCTGTTGACATGCGACAGGTACACTCCAGTCAGACAAAGGAACAATCGTGATGTGTTTTGAATGGCGTAGTTATATTCATGGTTTTGTATATGAACATAAGAGAAAGACAGAGAGAGAGAGAGAGAGAGAGAGAGAGAGAGAGAGAAAGAGAGAGATATCTCCAATGTTAAGTATGAATAATGTTGATCAGTGCGTATCTAATTAAAAACAATTTGCATGCTAGTGGCGTCAAAAGTTTTCGACAAGTCCGTTCAAGTCACGTTTAATATTATCCTAAAAAAAGGCCCAAGCAATTTACGAATAAAAGAAAAGAAATATCAAACATATCCATTTCCAATCTGGAAAATTAAATATTTATTTTGTTTATTTTGTGTATTATAATTTTGTTTCCGTTGCAAATTTTTATGTGCATTTCAGTGAAATACATGCAAATTAAATTGATCATCAAAAAAATAATAAATTTTTGTTAATTGATTATTGTGCATCCAAAATTTTTATAATACAGAATTTATTAATCTTTTTTTAATTGTATGGATTTTTCTATGTATTTTTCGAAGTGATGATAGCACATAATTGCACATGAATGGCATATCGTTGCGAATGACAGGCAGAAGAAATCTCGAAGTAATTGCGATTGTCGATAACGGTTGTGCGTAACTAGAAAGGTTGATATAAGCACAGCTCCATCCGTGGTGCGACCCTTATCCTACGAAGAAAAGAGACTCGATCGACTTGCCATCGAGTGAAAATTGCGGAATTGCCCTTTCAATCTGGCCGCAATTCCCGTCGAAGATCGTGTTTTACGAAGAAAGGGCGTCCCCGAGCTTGTCGTGACCAGATGAGGGTACGAGGGCGGTTGTAGAGTGACGGGATGGAAAATGAGAAAGAGAAGGAAAGAGAGAGAGAGAACGGAGCGAGAAATACAAGGGAGACTGAATAGGATGCTAAAGGAAGGGGAGCAACAGGCGGTGGATATTGACTTCCTTGAGAGTGCTGGGAGTTAAGAGAAGGATAGGAAAGAGCGAGCGAACGACGGTACAAGAGAAGACACCCGCTCTTCGTTCGCCGATCACAGAGACGCGAAATGAGCTTCGTCTCACGTCAGAGTCCTGCTTTGCGGCTGCAGATTCTTATTCGTTACGGGCGTGGAAAAACTATATCGTCAGAGACAGATGTATTCAGTACGCGAAAAACTTCTTGAGAAAATAGGGATGTGCGCGACGACGAAGAAACTTGCACCGCAAATTCTGTCGTCCCATGTTTGGGACGTCGTAATTTTCCATTCTCGCCTTTCTCTTGGCTTTCTTTCTCTCCATTTATAAATTCCGAAATCGCATTTCATGGACAGCCGAGGAAGTTCTCTGAGGAAGTTGCATCTTATTCGCTTATTTCGCGTTGAATGTTTGCTTAAGAAACTGTACCCTTCAATATATAGCTAAATCATAAATGTTAGCAATCAAAATGTTTTCCTTCGTGAATTAGTAATCTGTCTTTCATAAGCGTAATTTAAATGCTTATATAATTAGGACTGTTTAATTTATGAAAATTAAATGTTTGCGCGTTAACTTAAACTTGCAAAATGTAAATAAGAAAAGGTCTTATTTAATCATCTTCCGTAATTTAAATTTAAATTTAATAAAAATATAATTCAATTTTCTCAATTATTAATATATTTTACGATGAAAATTTAAAAGCTCATTTCGGTGATAATACATAGGTATATGATATCTCCTATTAATTTAACAAAGTTATTTATATTTAAACTTATACATTATTTAATTTTTTTATAATTGTAAAACAATTTATTTAAATTATTAAAAATTCTATAGTAATTTAAAATAAATAAGATATAAAGATATGAACGATAGAATCTCAAATTCCTACAATTTTTCTACGACTTTTCTAAAATTTCATAGATTCTCTTAAATATTTGAATGACATTTAAGCTAGTTCCATACGTTTCGATATAGAAACTTCAGCTTACTGTCTTACTTTCTTATTCTCTTACTTTCTTATGTTCTTATTTCTTATTTCTATTCTTATGTTCTTTTATTTTTTTGTTTTGTGAAGTTTTCTTTTGTTTGTCCATTAGATAATTTATAACATAGTTTATATGAAGATGGAACAACCAGTCTTTAAAATACTTCTCGGATATTTTTACGGATTTTTATTATTATTATTTTTCTGGATATTATGTTGTCCAAGAGATAAGATAAAATTTACAGTAATGTATCATAAATATCCTAAAACATGTGTATATATATATATATATATATATCCAACATCTTCGAGTCGAATTGGCTTCTATATACAAAAAGATTTACATTTCTAAGCTCATGAATCATGTAGAAATAAAGAAAGCATTTCCACGTCACTTTAGATAACGTCATTTTAGATAACAAAATGCCTTTTCAATCCCTTGTTACAGAAAATTGACAAATAACAGCTATCGGAATATGATACGTGACATGACGGTAAACACGATGGTCCCTCAGTGGTCAAAGCCAATATACCTTAATCACAACAGAAAGGGTTGTCATCAGCTTAAGCAGAAATGGTCGGAATTTCATCATCAAGGGTTGGCGCCCCTCTATATTAGTCTTCTCTTAGGCCAGTGATTCTTAATCACCTCTCTATTTATTAAAATTTTTTACTTTCCTTCAAAAAATTTTACATTAAAATGATACTTTGATATACAAGTAACAGATATACAAAAACATCGAACACATCTTAGCTTTCTTTTTTTTTTGTATAAAATAAAAAAGTAAAAAATATAACAAGATCAAAGTAATGCATAAAAAATTAGAAGTTCTGTTCAAATTATATATCTTAGAAATTGAAATATTCTAAAAATATAAATTTACTTTACATATTTTCTCTTAGTAGAATTCAAATCTTTCTATTACGTTCTCAGAAAGTACAACTTGTAATTTTAAAAGTTGCAATTTTGTTATCTTTTTTCATGTTATCTTCCTTAGAAATAATATTTTTGTAAATAGATAAAAATTATATATCACAATAAGTCACTTAATCGAAATTGCTTATTCAACATTCGCGAGCCCGCATAACAACCAGTTTGACAGTTTAAGAGTTAAGAACCACTGGCTTAGGCGCAAGCCTATCGAACCTGTTGCTTCCTGGATGGCTTGGCAGGCTCGATTTTCCTCCGGCTATTTGGTGCCCACTCGGGTGCCACCCTTCGGCTATCCTTCTTTCTCTTTCGTGAGAAGGAGGCTTTGCCCAGACATGCATCGCGTATTCAGGTCTCACGATAAATTTACGGTTAAGTAGTTCCGAGTAGCAATCTGAGCGCAACTGCAAATCACGAACCTCGCGGTGACGATAATTCACGGCCGATCTGGCAAAACCCCCGCGACTAATCGAGACAAACGCATGGCTTAGCTGGTAACCGATAACACGACTTCCTTTGTGTCGCGAACGTCGAACCTGTTGCTCCTGCCATGCCTGCACAGGTCCGCGAATAGAGGTCTACCTATCTATCTGTACATCCATCTATCTATCTGTCTGTCCCCTGTTTTGTATGTGCTCGTTTTCACCTGGTTGCCCCATAGAGAGAACGCGGGTGAATGCCCACTCGTTGATAGAATTCATTTGTCCGTTCGATCGTATTGCAACTATGAGAAACTCAATCAGCGGGCGATCATCTTCGGACTATCTCACAATGATCGATATGTATTCACAATGTTGTTATTCACGTCATTCAAAGTCACGAATGAAATGCAGAGCCTAAAATAAAAAAAAACATAGTTTCAACTCTGTGAAGTATTTTGAGATATCAAATATAATAAAATATAAAAAAAGTTTTTTCCAATTTTTAGACACATAAACGTGTTTCTTTTCCTTTTTCTTTGTCACTAAATAATGATTTTACATTTAGAAGACGTTTTTATAACAGGTATATTAATTTTTTATCCGTTGCCATGTTTCAATGTTTTTTTAGATTTGCAGTTAATAACTGCACAGGAAAAAACTATCCAGAGGAAAAACTATCTCTTCGTGTAGCTTAAATGAGCAATTGTTCGCTAAAACACGCGATCTTGTGGGTTCGTTGCGACTATTACATTTACTTTTCAAGGTGCAGATAATGCATAGAAATCCAGCACTCGGTTATTTATATGCGAAATCCGTGTGTACCGAGATACTTCTCTTTCTTCAAATGCGCAAGCATCTCTTTTTATCTTGCGCATGTAATAAGAAAATATCGTTCCAGCTTCTACAATTCGCACGAATAAATAAATTATTTGAGAAGTCCACAATAGCAGGAATTCGTACACTCGGATGTTCGAATTTCAAGATACAATTTTTTACTTTTGTACCATATCAATACTATTTTAAATGAGTACAATCTCTCTCAAAATGTACTAATATTACTTATAATATTACCTATAATATTTAAATGTTGAGATGAATAGTCTATTGTACCATATTTTATTCTGTTAATATGTAGTCTATAAAGTGCAACAAAGTAAATTAAATTAAATATTTCGATATTTACAAATTAATTTAAGATTTTTAGTTTATGACTGCGTCGTAAATGATTTAGAAATCTTATGAATGTTTAATTTGAAAAAAATCATCAATAATAATAAACTCGTATAATTAAATTTTAATTACATTTAAATAAAATCTGCAACAAATTAATTTAAAAATGTTTATCAATATCCTACTATCTTATGTAAACATTACGTTGCATTATACAAGCACGATATTATTATAGTGCGTAAAAATCTTGTGTACGAGAAGATTTTATTTATGCACGATATTACATTATACTTAGCGGAATAGATGCATCACTTCCGTGTTTGACATTTACGATGCCGTGCTTCGTAGTTTTTTTAGAGTTTACTTCGACGTATGCGAATAATGACGCATCGTAGCGTGATTGCGTTATAATGTTAGTCGGACAATGGATGTGTAATTTTAGCTCATAGAAATTAATCAGAATTTTTTATTAGATAAATTTTTTATTAGATAAATTTTTTTCTCAACATTCCACGAAGCAATCTCTTATGTCACTGAATATATTAATCTTGGAGAATAAACACATTTTTATGTTACGCAATCTAGTTCTTTAATCCTAAAAAGAAGAATAAATACTATTTTTATCTGAAATTTATAGATATCTTATTAATCGATATCTCTTAATTAAAAAAAAAAAAACATCAAAAATATTATATATCTAAATAATTATATATATTTTTAAAAGACAAAAATAGCTTTTGCCAAATTTCGTGAAGTATAACGCTATACATGTCGCAAAATCGCCTTAAATTTGTCATTGGACACCAAATTGGTCAAAAGATCAATCATCAAAATTAAACTTTGGAATTCTGAGACGACCTGAACACTCTCTTCCTATCCTCGCGGGATAAGGGTCATTTCCTCACTCTTGTCGTGGGGTCATTTTAACTAATTGCTTGCCCGTTGCTAAGGTAGCCTCATATTTCTCGGTGTTGAGTGACAAAAGGATATCGTATATTGTTTAGTGGTTCGGTCCGAAAATACCTGCAACATCAAAGGCGACATAAACCTCTGAGGTTTTCGTAGAACCAGAAGTGTCTATGCTGTGTCGTGGCTCGAATCGCTGCGGCCGAGATTATCACCACAGACACACATACGCACACCTACACATAGATACTCGAAATAGCGAAGCCTCCACAGGTCGAATTGCCAGCACTCGACGGAATTGCGGGCTCGGCAAGGTGACGCCGCCGCAATAGCCACCGCCATAAGTGCTGTCCGCAAATTGGTGTTTCGGTACGGCGTAAGCGGGGAATCCGGCTTTTAATCCCTTCGGAACATGCGGTGTGCTAAGCCACGTCTTGTTTTTTAAAGCATGCAAATAAAATGGGAATGCACCACGATTTCATCGTGTCGTATGTTGGTATTATATCCGCATTAAGCGTTGGATTATTATATGAAAGAAATTGTGGAGCAAGCTTGTCTCTATGATAAAATCGAGATAAGTATGTATCACGTTCTCAAAAAAAGAAGAGTAATAGCATTTTATATTGTAAGAATTATTCTCAATGTAAATTAAAATTAATCATTACTTAAATTCAGTTCATCGTTGCCATACCAAAAATTATTGTAAGTATAAAAAAATTTTAATTCCGTTTTAAATAGAAATTTAATGTGAAATTTTGTTCTGAACTATAAAGATATTTAAGACGATGTGAATAAAAGCAAAAAATTGCAGGGTAATCGTTTACGTTTCAGTCTTGAACGCTTAAGGGAGAAAAAAGTTCGAGATGCGCGAAACTTCCATCTCCTAGACGATCCCTTTCGCGTCAGGACTGTCACGCTTCGTGACATATTTTACACGGGTATCGCCGGCAGGCAAACATCCGTCCCGAAATTTGTCACCGCGAGGATACGCGAAACTGCCGGGCATTTGTCACGGGCACAGTTCTTCCAAGATCCTTTTTGCAAAATAACAGCCGCCGTTAGAGGTAATAATATAAAATATGATACGCGATTAATCGCTCGTGTCATAATTATTCAAATTAACCGTACTCAAGATACGGTGGTACTAAGATCAAGACGGAAGTAATAATCACGAATTATCGAGAATGTGATCTGGCAGCGTAGGTTTGCATTCAAGGACTCCACGTGCAACACAGAAGATATATTATACGCAAGATGTATATATGTGGTTACATAATATTCGAAGGTTGATGATTATTGCGATATGTAATCCAATACCGTACATCAATTTACAAATATAATGAGCTAAGAGTACTTGAAAGCAAAATTCATAAGCAATGAAAGAAAATGGACAGTCATCATAGCAATTATTTATAACAAATAATAGAATATAAGATGAAAATAAATAATTATAATGATATAAGAAGCATTATTTTATTAATTACTTTACTTATTATTGTTTTAATCATACAAAATGACGAAATTTTTAGACAGAAGAATCTAGCTCCTAAGATTATTTTGTGTTTTTTTCTTATTGTTCAATAAATTGTAATAATTCTGAACTTTCCTTTTATAAAATATAAGTAGTCGACAAACAATAAAACAGTTGTCTTCGTTTGAATTCGACGCTATCTCGTAAATGCAACCGCGAGATAAGCGGTCATGACGCAACGCCGGAATTGAGATTAATTTCTGGAAAATTGTTGCAAACAAAACGAGCGAAAACTGTAATAACCGCGAAACAGGTTGGCGCGATAAATCATTTTAAAACAAGGCGTTCGCGCGTGTAAGATGAATCGTGTCGTTAAGGATGACCGTGACGCGTGAATAATACGAGGAATTTATTTTTCTCATTAAAATCGGCTTTTCCTTCGTTATCAACATCGACCTGGAATCTCCTCCTATCCATGATATAGAAACAATTAATCATTGATTACTTACGCTTTCAAAAAATATCAACTCTTTCGTTCTGACAGCATATCACCAATTATGAACATGTTTTTCCGTCATTCATATTTTACACAATCGATTAATGCATGATTCGAAATTCTGATAGTAAAATCAACTTTCCGGTTCAATAATTTTTAAATAAAATAATAAAAAGAATACACAAAAAAGCTGACATTATGCAATAAAACAACGATAGGTAACTTTTTCTAATTTATATTTTCTGTAATTTTAACTTATTGTTCTTCATATATTTTCAAAAATTCCTTTGAGAAACTATATATATTTTTGCGTATATTTATTTTTCATTATTAAATAAATTATATAAATATAAATAATTTGTATACATAAAGAAATGTCACGTATAATTTAAAACACTATTTAAAATTTCAAATAAAAGTGAGTTCTGGTGATATCATTGATAAAACACGAAAAGTCTAAAGTAAACATACAATGTAGAAATAGTAAACTGAGATTTTCTATTGTTAAACAAAAACTCAATACTAAAAGAAATAGAACTGCTTCGCGCATAAC
>Ga0157364_1009028_pt1 | contig 10341 bp, 13 predicted proteins | sample AttsexASBM2_FD_111476 | JGI IMG/M metagenome (GOLD analysis project Ga0157364, IMG submission 111476) | Fungus gardens microbial communities from leaf cutter ant in Ribeirão Preto, State of São Paulo, Brazil - Atta sexdens ASBM2 | ecosystem: Host-associated > Fungi > Mycelium > Unclassified ... | reverse complement strand
GGACTCTAATTTAGCAGAGACTCCTTGTCGAGTTCTCTTGTGAACTTCCCACATTATATCCCAACTCTGAGATTTACTCGTTAGTGAGATCATTGGACATTGTGTCTAGTGGTTGCCACAACAATTGATTTGTTTGCATAAAAATCAATGTGTTGGTGAAATGTTAATTTTCTATCAAAGATAAATCCGAGGTATTTCCAAGTTTTGCTGGGTCATAAAATATTTCCTCCTAATAGAGAAATATCAAGATAAAGAGGATTGAATGAACCATGGAACCTGTTAAAATGGAAATTTTCAGTTTTGGAGTGTTCAATTACAAGACTGAACTTTTCAAGAAGATTTGTTAGTACATTGTAACTACAATAAAGCTGACTGTTTGAAATGTCAAAGAAATTGCTTTGAGAAATAAAAAGTCCATTGTCAACAAAGAAAATGATAGAAGCTGGAATTTTTAGGTTTTTTAAGCAATTTTCTAGTATATAGATAAATGGCGAAAGATATAAGGTGGATAGAATTGGTAAAAGTGCAGAACCCTGGCCTACACCACCAACATTAATGTTGAAAATGGGAGACATGAAATTGTTCCAGTAATAGTTCATTTTTCTGTCCACAAGGTAATTGGCAAAGAACAATACAATATAGTTGTTGAAACCCACTTTCTTCATGATGAGAGTAAGAAGTCGGTGGTTAAGTGATGGGAAGAACTGTGAAATGTCAAAAGTGAGGGTACTCGTGGACATGTTCTTGGTCCATCCTGCTCTGATGATGTGAGTGAGTGCAACACCCACATCTATTGTTGATTTGAATTTGAGACTGCCAAGCTGACTAGGGTGGATGAAGTTATTTGATGTTGTGTTGAATTGAAGTCTTTCTCCAATTACTTTCTCAATGAGCTTGCCAACTGTGTTGAGAAGGACGATAGGCCTGAATGATTTAGGAGAATCATATGATTTCTTGTTCAGTTTGGGAATGACAATCATAGTGGATCTTTTAAAATGCAAAGGCCAATATCCTAATTTGATACAGGTATTAGCAATGTGAATGATAATATTGAGACATTCATCATCTTTGAGAATGATCTTGAGATGACCCCACGTCAACTTGTCAGGGCTAGGCACAGAGGAGTTATTGCAGCTGGATAAGGTGAGTCTGAATTCTTCTTTTGAAAAAGAAGGCCAGGGAGAAGTAGGTTTATTGGTGATCTCATCAAGAATGTCTATATCAACTTGGCAATAGAGAGCTATATTGAAAGTGGAATAAAGTGCATTCCACAAGTCATCGATATTGAGACATTGTTGATCATGGTATTTGATAGTCTTGATGGCAGGCAGCTTGCACTTGTTGACCCAGCTCATGAGTTTCCAAGGTCCTTGTTTTTTGTTGACGATTTCTTGAATTTTTGTGTCGAAGAAAGATTACTTTGTAGTTTTGACTGTGTTCTTGAACCTTTTCCAGATTTCCAGATTTCTTGACACTCTATACTCGTTCAGTGCACATCTACACTCTTCATTCCACCAACTCTTGGAATGCTTCATGATGTTGACTTGTTTTAAATTCATTCTCCATGCGTATTTGATTTTCGATACGAGGGAATTGGTAGTTTCTTCAAGTTTGATAGGGTTGGATATGTCTGAAATGTCAACACTCTTGATAGCATGTATGACTTCCTTGATGAAGCTAACTTCTTCTTCACTGTTTTTCACAATAGAGAATCTGAATGAGTCGATATTTTCTTCATTAATAGCAATTAATACTGTAAGGGGGGCATGATCTGAGGAGAGACACCAATTTGGATGGACTGAGTGATTATTGAGTTCAGTTGAACCACTTTGCAAGAACATCAGGTCTATGACTGAGTTCGATTTGTCCCGCTGTATCCAAATACCTAGTAGGAACATAGTGAGTAGGGAATGACAAATCTAGATTAAAAAAGTCTGCAATGGTCATAAGATCGTCACTAATAGCTAGATGGTGAGGAAAAGACAGGTCTCAAATACTATTTCTAATATTGAAGTTACCAGTCATAATTAAGAAATTCAGAATATTCACCTCAGTATCCTTGAAATACTTTAAGGTAGAATGCGAAGAATCAGAATAAATGTTCATAATCCAATACATGATACTGTTATTGAAAAATAAAGCAAGTAGAATGTCACAATGGTTAATGATGTCTTTTTGAAGTGAAAAGCAGAGAGAGGAGAGTCTGACATTGATGTAAATAATGACTCTTGGGGAGTCATTGGTCAAGCAAGGTTCTCTAGCAAAGGTGAGCCAGTTAGGATAATTGGGAACACCTAATAAAGGGATACCTTTAGAGTTCATTAAACTGGGGATAGTTCTAAGTGTTGTCTATGATGGTTCCTAGATGAATATGATGTTAAAGTTTTGATTGACCTCAAGAACAGTATTGATGAGGAAATTATTCTTTCAGATGTTTTGCGAATAGATTTTTAGATCCTTCAAAATCATATTGTAGAACCATTCACAGTTGAATGAATCAAATTTTTCTGGTTGTCCCGAATTTTAGTGTACTCCTTTGAATGCCATTTCTTGTTGAACTGATGCTTCCAAAACGGGCACTCATTCAAATTGACTTGGTGTTCACCTTTACAGTTAAGGCATTTGAAAGAATAGGGACACAGCTCGCTCTTCTTTGTCTCTAACCTTGGAGGGTTAGTTTTGTTGTTAGCCTTACAACACCACACAAAGTGGCAATGATGTTCAGAGAGATGCGGCCCATTGCACCTTACACATTTAGCTCATTGAATGTGGCAAACACCTGCTGTGTGGTCCCACTTCCAACAATTCTTGCATTGTGGCACTCCAGGGTTCATATTTGCACCACAAATCATTACAATATAACTTCCTACATTAAATTGCAATTAATAATGGTCTTAGCGTTTTGACCTATCTGAGTATCCCAGATGTTGATCCATATGATAGCCATGTCTGACTTGGGAGACACCTTGATAATGCAAGGTTTTGAGGCAAGTACAATGTTGTTGAAAATGTGATTATTCTTGAGAACATCTTCAATTTCACCTGAAGTGATATAACTATTAGTTTTCTCACTGATAAAAGGGATATCCACAATCTTGAGGTAGGATTTGGATTGTGGAAGTCTCACCAATGACACCTTATCTGTGTCAGAAGAAAGTGAGTTTTTGACATACTTCTCGATTTCCTGAAGATCTGAGCTCAACATAACATTGTTAGTTGTAACAATTATTCCTTTGTCATCAACATGGATAAAATCAGCTATTGTGCTAGACTTTATTGCTTTGAGAGCACAATTGATGTTAGTAACATGTGAGTTCAATTCTTTAATGAACTTCTTGGCAATGTCATTACCTATAGGAATGATAACTTGTTTGCGAGAAGGGCTTTTGGTGGTCATTGAAATCCTTGGCTTGGAATTGTTGTTGGATCCGTTAATGACTTTCTGAACCTGTTTGATTTTGTTGTTCAAGAGGTTCAGAAACATTTCTTTGATCTTCAAAGTCTTCTTAACAATGTTCTTTGAAACAGGCAATCCTTGTTGAGTAGACGACGAAGTAACATTGGTATATGATTTCTTCTGATGGGGGCTTGGGTTCTTCTTGAAGTATTTTGAAATTTCATTAACTTCTTTTGGAGTTTTAGCCAGGATGGGGGGAGGAACCAGAGAGATGAACATTGGTTTGGCCTTATCCTTTTCTTTACCATTGGTGCTCAGATTCTTGGGAATTTGAGGGGTGAACTTAGAGCTAACCTTGCCCCTAAAGGTGTTCTTAAAACTATCAGCATATAATATGTCCCAATGAGATTTATAGATGGAAGATAAAAACTCCCATAATTCTTTGTCTATCCCTTCAAGGTCCTTGCAATTGTTAGAGTTATTGTTAATTGTCTTATCCCTAATGTATTTGCCCATCCTATGGAGGGAGTCTTTGATGTTTTTGATGTCCGATGCCACATGTTTCATAGCTCCATGCAATGAGATCGCATGAAACTCACCATCCCACTCTTCTGGGTCCAGAGCTTAATCAATATCATGGTTCAAATTAACATTGAACACATTGTTGTCAGGTGTTGGTTCTGACACCCAATCCATGTTTGATACATGTTGATGCATTGTGTTTCTAGTTGTGTCAGTTGCCATACTGACCTGGTCTTTCTGTTCCTCCTGAGACGCATATTCTAGTTTGATACTGTCAATGGTCCCAACAGGCTCATCCTTGTCCATTCTGTCGCTCATTCTCTTGACACATACATGATATTCTTCAGAACATTCACTCAAAGAAATTGAAGGCGACCTCAGTTTGTGCATGCTAAGTGACAAAGAACGACCTCTTTCACTATTGAAACTATTGCCAATGTTGAGTAAGTTGTCCAATGGGTCAATGACCATGTTAATATTGGAATTTAGAGTCAAGTTGTTAGAAATGGAAGCCATAGAAAGCACAAGAAAGCTGTAGATGATATGGAAAACAATGTATTTGCTATATTTCTCTTAGGCGCTTCCATACAAGGTGGTGGTAAGAGAGAAAGAAGCAATGAATCATATATCTCTTCATTGCTTAAGAAATAAAAGAAAATTAAAATAAAAGAAAAAGAGAAATCAAAAAGAAAATAGATGAAAATCAAAATAAAATATAAGGGTTCAAGTGTACCATAACAGTATCCCTCCTTAAGATTCCACCTTCAGAGAAACTTGCCTCTCTTTCCCTTTTCATCTTGTTCAACTTTTCTCCAACTTTTTCAAATACTCATCTTTAAACTTTCTGTTGTCCCACTCAAACAAAATTTTTGCTATATATTCATGTGTACCCTTCTTATCCTCTCTTTTCTAGTCTCCTTCTTAAATTCTTTTACTAAGTCTATCACATTTCCCAAATTTTCTAACCCCTTCCAAGTATCTTCTTCCACTGTATATTCCTTCTACCTAACCAAATACTTTGGCTTTTCTCTCATATATTTCCTATTTAATATTTTTTCAACCTTATATTCCTTTTTTCCACCTATTTCTACTAGAGGAGGTAGGATCTTTTTCTATCTCTCTACTTGCTCCTGATACATTACTATCCTGCTTACATTAACCACTGGGTGAATTTTCATTGACACTAGTAACTCCAACTCTACTGCATTCTCTGATATTATTTTCTTTATTTTATATAGCTCCACAAAATTCTCTATTAACTTTTTTGTCTCCCTGTTTCTTATCTGCTACATCAAATTCTTTGTACCCAACAATATCTTATCTTCCACCTTATACTCTACTGTCTCCTTCTTATTTCTATCTGTATATTCTTTTGATTCTTCTTGTGATTTTTTCAATATCACTTTTGTCTCTTTATATATCTTCTTTATTTCCTTTACAAACTCTTCTGTCTTTGTATGCTTCTCCTTTTTTCTTATATCAAAACTTATCCTTAGTTCTCTTTCATATTTAACTTTGAACAGTGACAACTTTGTAGCTATATATACTTTGCTGTTAAAGACAAACTTTACAGTTGCCAACTATTCTGACCAATTACTTTGCTCATGATCAATGTACATTCTTAGATACTGTTCTAGCTTTTGATTTATCCTCTCCATCTGTCCATCTATCTATGGATGAAAAGCTATTGATAGTTTTGTTTCTATCTCTAACATTTTATTTAACTCCTTCATCAATCCTACTACAAACTAAGGCTCTTTATCCAAAATTACACTCTCTGGCAACTTATGCAGCTTTAACATATTATTTCTAAACAACTTTGCTAAACCTTCTACTATGATTCTTTTTGTCATCACTATAAAATGTGACATTTTTGAAAATCTATCATATACTACCAAAATTGAGTCATGATCTCTAAATACCAGTAACTTCATAATAAAGTCCACTGATATATGTTGTCACAGTCTTAATTTTCCTGTTAGTATCTCTGCCTTATTCTTTATCCTCTAACACTGATCATATCTTTTTATATATTGCTTCACCTCTTTTGTAACTCCTGACTACCAATAATTCCTAGTGATCAGTTCCACTATCTTCTACTGTCTTCCATGTTCTACTATTGGCATATCATAATGTAGCCAAATAATCTTCAACCTCAAACTATTATTCTTTAGAATATATATCTTCCCTTCCTTCAACACTAATTCATCCTCAATCTGCTATTTATCATTTCTCAATACTTTAACTCCAGCCATCTTCATTTCTTCCAATATTTCACTGTCTTATCATCTTTCACTTCCAATTTTTTAATCTTTTCTATAATTTCTTCTTTAGCTCTTTTAATCAACAACTATTCTTTCTCTATTACTCTAATCTCTAACCACTCTGTCTTTAACATTACTTGATTTTCATTATCTCTTTCTACTCCTTCTACCCAATCTGCTCTCTTACTCAAACTATTATCAAGTTTACAAACAGTGGACTTAGTCTTCCTTTATTTTTACCTTTCATTTTTATTTTATTTTCAGTTTATTTTCTCTATTTTCTATTTTTAGAACAACTAGGGTTAGGGTTGATCAGTCACGCTGTTATAACAGTCACCTGATAGTGAAGTCACAAGACAGATTACGAGACTCAGGAGAATTTAGTAGAAGATTCAAGAACAGATAATGTTATACAACATGGACACCATATGTTGGTCTCAGAGACTACACATGGTTGTTTAGGGTAGGGTGCACAGCACTTAGCACGGACCATCTATAGGACTATATAAGGTAGACTAGTTTGTAAAAAGAGTTCTCTATCGAGTTCTCTTATGTTACTCAATATAAGAGTTGTTCTTTTACCTAACTCTAAAGGTTTAAGATCATAACAACTATCTGCCTATCTCATACTTTTACCAGCTATGTTATGATCTCAAGATCTTAGAGTATTTTAAAACCTTATATAGAGATTATATAAGAGAACTCAATAGAGTTCCTAGTATATGATTGTCTATCTTATATACACTAGACTACTGGTTTATACTACACTACCATTAGCCTTGTCATATACAAGTCCACCTGTCTGGAAAACTACATCCCCGCGGTAATGCCACCTCTGAACCATACAAGCCCGCCTTCCACAGCGGCCACCTTTCTTACAACACGTCTCATGGCGGTGCTGCAACCCTCTGGATATTCTATCTTCCATGGCGGAGATACTCCTATTCAACTCAGTCTTCCATGACGAAGTTGCTCCTGTCAGTGTCTCAACACTGAAACCTCCGCTCGGGGCAATAGGGGTTTTACCACTGAAACTCCGAGCATCTCCTATATTATCAGTTTGTATATAAGACTAGTAGCTACACTGTAATTCGCTAGTCTGATAATCGATGAAGATAAACTCTTATTGAACTCGATCTCCAGTGTTCAACGACGACACACCAATTAGTACTCACTTCCACTCAGACTTCCTCTCCTTCATCTGAAGTTGCGACCACGCGGCAGACAGACAGCGTAGCACATAAGCTGAAGCCAAGGTCGTTCCACAAGTCCACCCATCTCTGAGTCCATTCTGCGGACTTCCACCCCGGTGTGAACCATGCCTGACAAGCCTACCCTAAAGGGCCATGTGTTTTCCTTAAGGTTAATATATGTAATATATACTTTATAACATTATCTTTGTTCTAGAATCTTCTATGATGGTGTCTGTGACATGTGACTGATGTGTGACACTGAGTCATGCTATGTAACAGTTTGTGACATCATGCTAAACTCTAAGTCTCAAAATATTAAAATTAAAATTAAATTAAATTAAAATAAATAGAGTTCATTGTTAATAAGCTATATACTTCAAGGCAAAATTAAATCTTGACAAATATAAAATCCATCTAGCCTACCTTTGATTCAACTTTTGAGCTTTCATAAAATACTTTAAGTTCTTGTAATCAGTCTAAATTTCAAAACTAACTTTTAGCATATTCTAAGAAATACCTTTATGCCTCTAAATACCTAATAATTGCTAATATCTCTTTATTGTGAATTTCATAATTCCTTTCAGCTTCATTCAATGACTTTAAAATATAGGTTACTGGCTTCCACTTCTTATCTTCATACTTTATCAACAACACTTCTTCCATAGTTTGATATATCTGTGTTATGGCAACCACTTATCACAATGACAAATGATCTTACTAACGAGTAAACCTCTCAGTAGAGTTATAATGTGGGAATTTCACAAGAGAACTCGATAAGAAGTCTTTGCTTAATTAGAGTCCTATATATACAAAGTTCTCATGGTCTGTACTACTAATAATTAACCCTGCCCTTATGTTCTACCCTTATGTCCATGCTTCTTCCTCATATTTGCCTCAAGGTCGCCATGTTGTATACATGTGCCCTGATGTCATCTTCTAGATCCTTCCACTATCTTCTAGGCCTATGACATCACATCATGTAATATGTCATGTGACTGCAGTGTCATGTGCCTCTTCATCGTCCAAAAGAAAAGAAAAAGAAAAAGAAAACAAAATCCTTATAAAGTCAGAAAATAAAAGAAAAATAAAATAAAATTGTTCATGTCCAAAGCGTCCTATAACAATCTGCCTCTACTTTCATCTCTTTATCTAAGTCTAGTATTACCAACACTAGCTCCATTGTAAACCTCTTCTTTAACTCCTCAAATGCTCTTTGTTGTTCCTTTCTCCAGCTTCACTTTATATCTTTTCTTGTCATCTTATAAAGGGGTTTTGCTACTCTTGCAAAATCTTTGACAAACTGTCTATAATAATTTGCTAATCCCAAAACATTTTTGCACATTCTTTACACTTCTTGATACTAGCCAATCTACTACTCCTTTTACTTTCTCCTTCTCCATCTTCACCCTATCTGGTCCTATTACAACTCCTAGAAATCTCTTTAGCCTTTTATACACATTTTTCTGGTTTTACAAATAAATCATTTTCTGCCATTCTCCTCAATAATTCTTCCACAATGTTATTATGTCCCTCTTCTGTCTCTTTTCCTACCATTACATTATAAATAAATGCTGACACATCTCCTGCCTCTATCATATCTCCTAGCAAGTCATTCATTATTGCCTAAAAAGTCACTAGTGAGTTTGTAAGTCTGAAAAACATTACTATTGGCTCAAAGGCATCCTCTAGCATTGAGAATACTACTTTTCACTTGTCTCCTTCCTTAATCCTCACATTGGCATATCCCTACCTTAAGTTCATCTATGTAAATATCTTTTTCCTAATATTACCTATCAAATCTGATATCAGTAGCAATGAATAATTATTTTTGATTGTCCAACTGTTCAAATATTGATAGTCTTGTACTATTCTCTTCTTCCCATCTTTCTTCAGCACAAAAAACACTAGTGACATCTGTTATGGCAACCACTAGTCACAAAGACCAATAGAAACACAAATAATAAATCTCTCAGTAGGATATCAAGTAGGGATCACAAGAGAACTCAACAAGGAGTCCCCACTGTATTGCTACCCTATTTATACTATTATATGTGGTCCGTGCTATGACTATGCTTCTACTGTGCATTCTACCCTAAAGTCCATGCATCATCCATGAGTGCACCATGTGTATACCATGTGGTAGCAATATGGTTAACATGCTCCTTGATGTCATCATCCAGACTCTTCTAGACCATAGACTCTTCTAGACTGCTCTAGGCCCTATGACATAATGTCATGTGACTTCTATGTCACATGCCTTCCTTTGTTGTAAACTAATAATATACTACTGTCCTATCTATATCTTATCAAAGTCTGTCCATACTTTATTGTATCATAACAATATCTATGGTGATTTCAATGGTTGAATATACCCCTTTCTCAACTGATCCTTCACAAAATCTTGAACTTCTTCTCTCTATTCTTGACAATGGATATATCTTTCTCTTTTTCAAAATAAAACCTTCTCTGAGATTTATAACAAGATTCCAAGTCTAACTTCTTCCTAAACTTCTTCTTCCTTGCAAACTCTAAGTTCATCACCAACCCTGTTGCTCCACTATTCAAAAACACTTCTACTACAATTTCTTCTTCATCCTCCTCCTGTGTTAGCCCTATCTTTACTGTTATCTCTCTTAATGTTTTTTCTCCTTCTACTTTTCTTACTTCCACTGGTTTTTCCTTCTTTTCTTTCAATTTTTCCCTATCTCCTTTCTACTTCCTTCTTTTGCATTCATCACTCTGCTTCTTAATACTTCAAATTTATTCAAGGATCTCTACATTGGTCCCTTCTCTTGTTTACTCTCCACATTTCTACAATGATGGGCAATATACCCAAACCCTTCACAACCAAAACACTTCCTTTCCTGCATTACTATCTCTCTGTTTCTTTCTCTCCTTCTTTTTCATGTTTTCTGTTGTCTCCATTCTTTCTCTGCTCTTCTTTCCTCTACTCTTTTCCACTCAT
>Ga0157364_1009027_pt1 | contig 10342 bp, 7 predicted proteins | sample AttsexASBM2_FD_111476 | JGI IMG/M metagenome (GOLD analysis project Ga0157364, IMG submission 111476) | Fungus gardens microbial communities from leaf cutter ant in Ribeirão Preto, State of São Paulo, Brazil - Atta sexdens ASBM2 | ecosystem: Host-associated > Fungi > Mycelium > Unclassified ... | reverse complement strand
GGTAATATCTGTGAAGTGGTTAGATTATTCACAATCAGCATACTTTATTAAATTCTATTACGTTCCCTAGAAATAAATCTGTATGTAAATAGTTGATAGCTAGAAATATCGAGATACATTTATTATTACAACATTCATAAAAGTAAACTCGTAATTAATAAAGATAACATATGGAGATTCGCTGATAATATCAATTATATAGAAACAGCTCTATTCGTGATATCAACAAAAATAGAAATAAATTTTTCTCTGTGGCACCTGCATTACCTCTAAACTTCACAACACAAAATCACCGAGATCTAGCGCTTTCCTTTTCCTATTTCTATGGAACATGCTTCTGAAGGCTTGTAAAAATGGCACGAGCAGCGTGACTCTGTCGGCACCATTCTACTGTATTTTCCGTCCTAATTATACCCACCCCAATGCAAAACTCATTACGGTCATCTCTCCACTATCGCGTCGTCTTGCATTAACCTGCAGAACGTTTTGCTCGCTTAATTACAATGACAATTTCGTTAATTAGGTCAGGCACGTATGTTGCCGTATAATCATGCTGTATAATCATTTAAAGCAGAATTCAATTTATATTTGGCCTTTCCTAATTTCAAATAAAATGACATTTTATATATGTAACCTTAGATTTAGAAAATCGATATTAAAAATATCGCGCATTTTGATTTTAGAAAAAGATGTCATTTAAAATTAATATAGAAATAGTTTCAAGATTACAATAGCACTGAAAATTAATTTGAAATTAATTTTAATTTAAATCGAAAAATACATATTAGTGTACCTTTTATTTTTTTGCTGTTCCTGTCACATATAATTGATTTTATATGCTAATAATACGTTTTTGGTGTTGAAAACATATTAAAGAAGAATGCGTAACAGAAACAATGAAGCAGATTTAAGACTGTTCAAACATTAATAAAAATGAAGAACGACGTAATCGGGTCGGCAGCGTTACAACGCTTTTTTGTTCTTCATTAAAAAAATATATATATATTACCATTCTTTAATTAGTAAAGATATTTCTGTCAACTTTAGCTCAGTAAGGACGCGCTTTTATCAGCTTAATATTGTTATTTGAATATAATTTTATTTGAATAAATGCAAGGACACATTAATTTTATATTAAATAATATTTTTATACTGTATACGAAAATAGCTTACTGAGGCTTACTTAGAAAAATTAATCAATTTTACTACTATCAACAAACCTGATTAAGACCGATATAATTAATTCATCAAATTAAAATTGCAAGAATACTCATAATCTATTGAAATTTTTATCTTTCATGACTCTGTTCGCAATGACCAACGTATCGCGAATAAAATTGAATATGTCAAAATGCTCTGTAATTCAAACCTTTGGAACATCATGCGGGCTTAATTATTGCAACTTGCACAACTTGCAAATGCTTAGACGTGCACTGATGCGACTTGGCGCGGAACGTAGCGTCACGCAGCCTACATTACAAATTGGATATTATGCAATTACCTAGCGATTAAATTAGGCGTTGCTGACGCCGCAATGGTTGCGCTTGTACGCAACACGTACCGCTGTTCCTACGTGTAGCCGTGAACATACCCGCCTGTAAGCAACCGCACTCACAAAGTGCCCTCAACAATACGAGCGTTTACTAAGCTCGCGAAATACTTTGTTCCACAACGAGCTGTGACTAATTACGAAACGTCGTTAAGAACATTCTCCGCGATTCTAAGCGCCCGTCGTTGCAGAAAGATAAATTGCATTTTACACCATCTATTTTACATTGTACGAACACAAAACAGAAATGCTTTAATATGCCGCTAATGTGTCCAAGAGGGTAAACTTATTTTAAAATTTATTTTCTGTAAAAACGATCCATATATTCAATGATATTTTCGCGCCAATGCAACGTAATGATTCTGGTGGAAATTATATTTTTTTATATAATATATAATTTTACACTTTTTAGTATTATATATCTATATTTGAATTCAATATGAGGCAACAGAATTTATTAAAATATATTTGTTCACTTTCTCGACATTTTTTTTAAAACTTGAATGTTTTACGGTCAGAGTCTTTCACGTAGTTGAAAGATCGACGAGAGGTTCAAAGGATTGTCGTTCTTGCATTTTTATTTTTCCGCTTTCATTCACTCGTTGAAACCATTAAGGCCAGCCAGTTGGGTGGCCGATTTTCACCGTTGGTGTCGTCGTTCGCGTGTATGTCTTTAGCTCCGAAAATAGTCACACTCGCAATGCACATAACCCGATATTTTTGAAGTCGTTGGTTCTTATACTTAGAAATTCTTGGAGGTAACGATATTTTTGTCGAACGAGCACGGGTGGTCCTGCTTGTGGATATCGACATCGATGATTTAAAATTGGCACGAGAATCCCCACGAATTATAAATATTGTCACAACAATAACATCAGTTAATTGCTACAACAATGTTTTAGGAACAGAAAGAAACAGAAAGATTGAGAAAATATATCGTATTATTAGATGATTCCGCGTCTCGATAAATTATTCAATTATATCCCAGTTCAATGGAATTGAATTTTGATTTCTATTATTCAGCGGAGTGACAACGAAGTGCGTCGCTATTATACAAATCCGGGAAAATAAAAATGCCATTACGAGACGTTCGGAATAAAAACAACGGGGGACTACGCGACGAGAGATGTAAGTGCGAAATCGATTTAAAATACTACATGCTGTCGTGGCGCGAACGCGTATAGGGAAAAATCGACGCATCTGTCTTGGCGGCCGCTGACGGATCGTTTGATTGCTTCTCATACATATCGCGAAGAAAAGCATTTGCGAGGAAGATTACCCCTTGCTGAGATGCTCCGGGGTAGTTCGAAGGGGAATACGCGATAACGTCCCGAAACGAGCTTCGAGGGTCTGGCAGAGCCTGTTTTGTTATTTATGGTTGCATTACCGAAAGCGGCGTAAGGACAGTAAGTGCGTGGGAGATGCCGCGTGCGAGACTAAAGTATGTATAAAGTGGAGAAGCACATTTTTACGATGCCATGCTGAGCTTAATCCGCCTCTACGATCGATTTCATCCGCGCACTTCTACCCGCTTTCTCACGCGGGGGTCGCGCCATTTTACGCGCCTCGTATGTTAGCGGCGGATCGCAGCTGTAACTGTGAACGAATATTTTCGTAAACCCTAACGCTACGTCGGAGGAATATATTGCCATGAAGATAATTTCATAACTCACATCATTGTAATAAAGTTGCAAAAATGCACAGATCAATGAAGTAGTAAAAGCACATCTTCACTTAAGAAATAAAGACACGTCACTGTTATCGACATAACGTTTTATATTTTATAATATAACTTTTTTTAGTAGAATATTAGAGATTCGTTTCGCAGAGCACACACATATATTGAGATATCAATATATTGGAATTGGATTATAAATCGTATAATATGCGAATTCGATTATAAAACCAAAATATCGAATATTTCTCAATAGATATTGCTACAAAATAACGAAATTTCCGATTTAATCTGCATATTATTAAAGATATTTGCGTCCAATTATTTGCCGTAATTACTTTAATATTTTATTATATATTATAATTTTTCTACTAACCTACTACTTTATCGTCTTTATGAAATATATTATAACTACAGCTAAAAGCACCGTAAGTAGGCAGTGGTTGACATGGCCGAAGAGAGCGGAGATACGCGATGGGACCTTAATTAAAAGAATCTTCGTTTACCCAGTCTGGAGTGCCAATCACCGCGTTTAATTACTTGCCACTTTTTTATCATTTAAACTTTTCATTGGGAGTTAAGGAAATTTACGTGCGGCCCTCATTAACGTTTATCAACGTCAGCCGAGAGTCGAAAGTACCAGTTACTCAACGATTAGAAGCGAGCGAGTTTGTTTCGTTCACGATATGCTAATGAGACTTTCCTTCGTAACGTTCACCTTTGTAACAAGCGATAGAAAGGCGACATCACCACGAACATAATCATTGCAATACATCGTGGTAATTTGTTAAGTTCGTCAAGATTTCCAGGCACGATTTGAAGCACGCTTTTTGCTTTATTATTAAATGTTTCATTTATTTATATGTAAGAGAAAACGAGATGCAAATAAAATTGATGAATCTATATAAATATCTGCACATGCAAAAATTATGCTCTTCATTTTTATATTTAGAACAAAATAATACTATAAATTATTTTTTAATTCGCTGATATTATATTGAGAAAAATGATCTGGTTGGATTAAATAATAATTCTGGTGGAAAATGTATGAATTAAAATTTTATGATTGATTACTAATTCAGATAACTAGAAATCTAACAAATTTAACCAGAAAATTCTGATTCGTTCATTTTCAATCAGAAATTTCTTTCAGTATATAAATAAGAGAGAAAACAATAAAATCTATAATTATAAAATTATTTTAAATACAATCGAAAACGTGATAGAATTTGTGGAGACAGATTGGACGAACGTAATCGCGAAGATACGCGTTGATACACGAAAATTGATTTAAAATAAAAGTATTTTACCAGCACACATAGCTTGGAGTGCTTTTGCACTTCCCCTCGTCTTGAAAATAGAGTGTGAGCTATTGTCAGGGTTGCTAGAATAATAAACTCGATCGACTCTATCCTTTGTGGAGATAGCCCATCGCGACTGTCAGAAAGCATTTTGAGACGGCAAGCTCCTCCTTTCGATCATAACCTAGTCACGTTTGCGAAAGAAAGCTTCCGACAAACACTGCTCGGTTTTGGAGATATACTTCAAATGTCAACGACGTGACGTATCCTCGCAGATCCCTGCTGGCGCGAGCTTGCTCAGGGTGTATTTGCAGAGGTACAAGATTGAAACTTATAGAATAATTTTTTAGCATATAGTATATCATTTACAGAATATACTGTATAAATTCTATTCTTTGTTTTATATGCTATTATCAAAAATATATCTAAGAATTTCGAGATTACTTTCTTATCGAATGAATTTTCCCAAGAGCCTTTGCGTGATTTTAAGACGGAAGAGGAAACGGATTAATTGGAGAACTCACTATTGCGCTTGTCGAACGGAATGTATAAGTTATTGAGGTCAAGCAGCAAGGTCTTCACGAATAATTTGATGAGAAAAGAAGCGAGGAGCGATAAAACGGGATGCAGAGACAACGTATTCAAAGATATCATTCATTTACGAAAGATGATCGTTAGAGGCGAACCTATCCACAAAATATCGCAGATACGTTAAAATGGACACTGTCGACGCTACGAAGTAATATTGCTAGCCGTAGAACAAACGACAATGTTATCGTCATGGGATAGGTATGCATATAAATACTGATACTGCAATGTGGTACTAATTTATTGCCGAGCCCCACGGAGATCCGATTTCACTCCCATACGTTTCTTCTCCTTCTTTTCTTTCTTGCGTGCTAATCATGAATGCCACTATTATGACGCGTGCATTATGACGCGTAATTCCGGCCACAATCACGACCAGATAGTCGGTGCCGTGAGTTTGCCAGGCCGAAGAAAAAACAGTACAATGAATTCTTTACGTTAAATAACGTGAAATTCGTTGTATTAACTATCGATAATTACACTCAGAGATTTCTTCGATTTAAAGAAATGTTTCTTTACTATACGGTTAAAGAAAAAATTTCTTTGATTTGTGAACGTCATTTCTTTGATTTAAACATTATTTTTTTTAATCAAAAATAAAATTTATTGATTTAAAAAAATAAATGTTTAAATAAATGTATAATAGAATTTATAATATATTTTACAAATTCTTATACGATTCAAATTAATCTTTTATGCAGTGATTAACGATAGAATATAAATATTATCAAAATTATAAATATAATTTGCGTAATAATGTGAATAATGGAGAACGCTATGCAAAATTTCAACAATCTGTAAATTTTAATAATATTAAGGTAAACTTAAAGAATAAAAATGCTTATGACTTGTAAATTTTAAGCATAATAAAGAGGGTAAATCACGCGAATATTATGCCAAGCGAGCGTATAATCTATCCAACAGCGTTAACTTCCTAATCAGAAAATAAATAAATTGATAATTTCATTTCTGTACACCCGATACCGTAATGTGGGCTACGTTGCTGAACTAACATTATTCACAGACAATCACTGTCAATCAAGTAGACGGTTCCCGATTTATGATATTTTGGACAGGTAATATTGTAGTTGCAGACGTAAAACTAGTAGTTTACAATAGAGTATACGACATAACGCGTAATAGTCTCGCAAGTCTGCGAGACGCGGTAACATCAAAGTATCGCAAGAATTTTCTCCGCTCGAGGATATCGCTGAATTCGTTTCCGAGAGAAAAAGTATCGATGCACGAATAACGAAGCACTTTGAAAATCGTAGAAGCTGCAGCATTCCGGGACGCGCATCTAGAGGTGACTCGATAAAAGGAATATCGCGGTTGTAAACACCGTGCTACCGGTTTACACCTGTGCATGCTCGCGCATACAAAAGCGACTGCATTCACGATAAGCTCGGCGTTTTCTAGTGTTCGGAGTGCTCGTTGATGCTATTGGCAAGTAAAAAAAACGTTATCGGAATAATTCTCTATCTTTTTCTCAACAAAATATTTCCATTCAAAAATTATTAAACGTTGCATAATATTTTTTTTTTTCAAAATATAATAATAGAAATTTTATGAATAAGATAAAAAATATCCATCTGCGACATTTACATTATTCGCAATATTTACAATATTCATCGTACGTTCAGTGTCGAACATATTGATGCTCACTATTGGTTCCTATCTACAACATAATCAGTTGAATCTTTAACGATTCCCATAAGTTCTTGTCGCACAACGTTAATGGAGTGGAATATCTCAATATCTATCTTAATATCGTTCTCCCTCTTGTATTCCATTGTATTTCAACCAGCTTTGCTTCTTTCTTGGCCGCTTCCCTCCTACGTCTTTAGATTGGAATAACCAAAAGTGAGTCATTCTGTGAAATCGTTTGGCATAAATATGTCTCGCAGATACCTGGTAGTCAGCATGAATTACCAATATCAAAGATAGCACGAGAGTTTTAAGACGTTTACTTTGGACGGACATTAAGATAAAACGTGAACAAGAAAGTCCTTTCACGCGATAGCATTCACTCTTGCAACCGACCGTGTAAAATACTCGATAACAATACGAAAAAACCGTAAATAGTTCTAAAAGTCGTCCAAAGAACATGATATGCTTAAGCCAAATTATTGAAATATATTTTTCAAACAAAACATTTTACGATTGTCAACGAATTGGACGAACGAAATAATAAATCATGTTAATGTTCCCGAATTTTCAGAGAGACGAAGGTAAACACGAAAATCTAGTTTACGGGATGATTGCCGCCACGTGATCCGCCATCATCGGGATTGCCGTGGTATTATCAACGTCAATCGTTGTCTCTTTTCAATAATTGAAAAGGGGTTCATTGGGTAGTTGTGGCATAGGGGGAGGGATTGCAAGAGCAGGGGAATGTATTTACAGGTACACAGAGACAGCAAACAAGCATAGCGCTGATTTAAATAATGTGTTACCAAATAGAATTCTGCAGAGGTGCGATGTAGTCGCTCTTTTATTAGCGACCCGAAATCTCGTTCATTCGAAATATCGATTTACGCGACATTTGCTGGCAGGAGAAAATTTAACACATTGTAAAAATAATATCGCGCGCAGACAATAATAGGTCGAATATGCTCGGATTTTTCTCTGTGTACCTATAAATACCCTGCTTTTGCGACTCCTCCTCCAATGCCACAATCACCCAATGAAACTCTCTTTCACTCGATTTCGAAAATTATCGTCTCAAATTACCATTATTTTACAACAATATCCTGCTTGAAGCTTAAAGCAGGTGTGACATGATTACACCGCGCGTAATAATTTCGCTTCGTGCCCCGCATCGTAACCAGTTCTCCCTCAGATCCGCGGTTACGTTCGCCGCGATGTATCTATCAAAGTATCCCACATACCACATTAAACCGTATTGAGGTACTGGGATCCTGTATCGTTTTGGTGCCGCGCCGAAAGTGAATGTATACCAGAAGACGGTACAAGATTGGGCAAGAGGAATGGAAGATGAAAACAAGCGCTCCAACAATGAGAGCTTCACGAATGCCCGACGACAGCGAGAGGAACGAGGCATGCTGGATGTTTCACTGCGCAATAGGGACAAGAGGGGACTCCTATTCGTACGAAGAGGGAAATTAATACGAAGTAGTATCATTGTCTCTCATTTCGCATCGTCCCTGATGCCAGGAACTCTGAGGAATTGTGGTCGGACCCGGTAACGGGAAAGTTGTAGGAGTCGGAGGCAACGGTGGATAATGACTTTTTGATTACAAGACTCGTCGTCAACGGCCATCGTCTACGACGACGACGACGGCGACGCTGACTACGACAACAGGCACGAGAACGATGAGAAAAGAATGGAGAGTTGAGGATAACGGATCAGGCTGCCGGATCATTTCTGCTATCGAACGATAAAAGTTCCATCTGTGAGCGCTTTTCGTATCTTTTTTGGTGTTCCTTTTTAGTCGATCGTCCATTAAAAGTCATGTCATCTGTGCAACGGGCTTTAGACGTACGACGACCTACATTTCACCATCTCCGATCGCTCGATCGGAGAGTATTAGAAAAGAATTACGTCTTCGAGTCACGAACTACTTCGTGCCACAGGTTGACCCATTCGCAAAGTATTTATCTGGCAAGTGTATTGGTAACTTTTCACATTTCTTTTCATATTGATACATAGTCAAGAAAAGTTTGCAATTTTGTGATTGTTTCAAACATCAGTTATTTTCTCAATGTAACATGGCATTTTAGAAATAGCGTATCATGCTATTTTAAAAAGAATTCTACGAATTCAGTAGTTCAAATTAAGTGAGTGTATTTCGTTTCCTATTATAATTTTCTAAATTTTACATGTAGTTAATTTTTACATTATTTTTAATCTTTGATGATTCTATGAAATTATAATACGTACTTGCTAGTCGTTGATATTAACTTCTGTAAACTTTTGTATACATACCTGTAACATACAAATAAAAAGAACATTAATCGCAACGTATAATTTCAAATAAATAAATATGTATATGTACATATATATATATATATTATTTTTTTAATTCTTATATTCTTTAATTCATATTTTTTTTTAATTTAATGGATGTACAGTGTTTTAGATCATCCATGTGTATACCCTTTCTAAAACAAAGGGAAGTGTAGTTTTTATTAAAAATAATAAACGATTTATAAAAAATTTGTATAAATAAATTGGATACATTTTATCGAATGGTAATATTTTCAACTTCTGATTTCGAAATCAGAACCGAATGTTAAATATTTTAAATGTATTTTTTATTGTAGAATCGTATTAAAGGCAAAAAAAAAGAAACTTTTCCTTAAACATTTTTTCTGAAAATGCTTTCATTGATCTTAAAATAATCTTTAAAGTAAATGAAAAAATAAACTTTATTTTGATGAAAAATTCAGAACGTAACATCCGATCTAGATACTCCACTTTTGGTCGGAACCCGAAGTTGAAAATGTCATTTGAACATATCCGCAACATATAATTTATCACAATTCTTAGGATTTTTCATAAAAATCACTTTGCTTCATTTTAAAAGGAGTGCACTGATGATGTGGGATATTCTGTGTCTTTTTTCAATATATGACGAGAGATATAAATTATTATGTAAAATAAACATGCTTAGAGACGTCTGAGCGCAGTAATCGTCTGAAATATACTATAGATAAAATTGCAGAATATCGAACAAGGCTATAACTCGCCTTTTCTCTCCTCCCCCTTCCCCTCTCTCTCTCTCTCTCTCTCTCTCTCTCGGCATCTATAGCAGCGATTCGAGGATCATGCAGGATTTCATATCGATGTAACGCGTTATCTGGCTAGCTACGAGTGGAAAGGACACAGGGGGATTCTGAATCACTGGGAGATTCCACATATCTCGTATCCATAGTATCGGAGACCCTCGGAATTGTATCGCGTTCGCAACGATAAATAAGCGAGGACAATACAGGACGCTCACCGTATAGTATCGTTTCTCGTCTCCATGGTGGACACGTACGGAACCCATAAAGCGAGATGATCTTCTCTCTCCATTCCTCTCCTCATGAGAGTACGCTTCATCTGACGTATGGGATCAGTAGCAAAAACCATAGATAATCGGATATGAATCTGTCACATGGGAAGTATATGCATGGATGGAATGTCACTGTTCCTAGATTACCCGCCAAAAAATATCTACCGCATAAACGTGATATTTGTAATGTATAGAGGTACCGAAGTTT
>Ga0157364_1009026_pt1 | contig 10343 bp, 8 predicted proteins | sample AttsexASBM2_FD_111476 | JGI IMG/M metagenome (GOLD analysis project Ga0157364, IMG submission 111476) | Fungus gardens microbial communities from leaf cutter ant in Ribeirão Preto, State of São Paulo, Brazil - Atta sexdens ASBM2 | ecosystem: Host-associated > Fungi > Mycelium > Unclassified ... | reverse complement strand
GCGTGACTGATAACCCTAACCCGAGTTGTTCTAAAAATAGAAAATTAAAAGAAAAAGAAAAGAAAAGTAAAATAAAAATGAAAATGAAAAATAAAATAAAGTCCACTGTCAACGATCTTGACAACATGGTCATAATAGAAGAACATAGAAGGTTCTAGTACAGTGACATCATACAGCATATTTAACATATGTTGATCTTGAGACAAATACATAGTCATTTAGAGCAGGCTACAGACCTTGAGCTAGTAGTATATAAGGTAGACAATCTTGTACAGAGTTCTCTATCAAGTTCTCTTGTGTAACCCTATACAAGGTTTTCTTTTTTAATCCACTCTAAGGTCTTGAAATCATAACACTTGACTTTCAACTATTATATGCCACTTCCAAGACAGGGGAGGTCAACAACCAGGATGAGACATCTAGAACCAGCAACCTTCCACCACTACATAGTAGAAATATTGAAAACTGTAATATAGACACAAGTTACTCTCATAGTTTTAACATGTCATTCTTTTCTTATGGAAACAACCAACCAGCCAATTTGAGTTCATGAGATGGTCATACTGCTCCCATCTCTATCTTTGGAAATGTCGATTCAGTTCCTTTCAATACTAAAAATATCAAAACTTCTCTTTACTACATAGCTAACTTTATCACAAATAGAAAACTCAAGAACAAGATAGAAAAAGATATTCTGTATATTTCTGTATTTGGACAAGCTGCTTGGACTCTCATTTCTTTCATATATAAAGCAGATTAGGACATTTCAAACACTAATGATACCAATTTATCTCACCAGCAGAAAGTATTGGCTAGTTTTACTTCTAAGGTTAATCTCTCCAAACTGGGAAAGACTCTTTCTACTTGTTCCCCCTAAACTATTCAAGAAAATTTTGAAGAAGTCAAATTTTCATGGCAAGAAAGATAATATACCTATTTTTAACACTAACAATTTAAACAGGTACATCTATGCCCAAGCTTCTTCAATGAGTATCAAAGAAGTGTTAAAAATAAAATAAAACTTTCCAAACCTTTCTTCAAAAAAGATTGTAGAAATTCACAAAACTATCAATGATTTGAATAAAACCAAGCCTTATATTAACATAACTACTAAGAGGCCATTACAAAGATAAATCATTGTCTTGATAGGAAATAACAACATCTTAAAGATCATATTATCTGCAGATAACCACATTTTGAACATCAACAGGAAGCTGAAGAACTTAAAATCAGACATTATAGCTGATTTTTTTTGAGCTGACCATTACAGCTTTATTATCACCACCAACAAGGTTGTATTATCTTCTGATCTTTCTACTATTGAATCCTACATTAAGAATGTTGATAGTCTTGAATCAAATGATATCCTAACCCCTCATCTCTCACAATCCAAGTCTTACTTGAAGATCATTGGTATTTCTTATTTAGTAGAAAACACTAATATTCCTATCAACTTCAGCTACATGGAAAATATGATTAAAAAACACACATTTCTTTAACAATGTTATTCTAGTCTTATATTATCTAGTCTTATTATATGCCAAGTTTACCTGTCTGGAGAATACATCTCCATGGTAATACTGCCTTCTCAACATCTACTATATAAAGCTTGTCTTTTATGATGGCCATCTTTCTCACAACACATCTTTGTGATGGTAGTGTAACCATCTGGATATTTTATCTTCTATGATGGAAATACTCCTATTCGACTTAGTCTCCTATAGCAAAGTTATACTCTTATCAGTGTTTTACCATTAAAACCTCCACTCAGTGCAATAGGGGCTATACTACTGAAACTCTGAGCATCTCCTATATTATCTCCTTGTATATAAGACTAGTAGTTATATTGTAATTCACTAGTCTGATAATTGTTGAAGATAACTCTTATTGAACTTGATTTCCAGTGTTTAATGATGACATACCCATTAGTACTCACTTCCATCTCAGACTTTTTCTTTTTATCTAAAGTTGCAACCACACAGCAGATAGATGGCACAACACATAAGCTGAAGCCAAGGTTCCACAAGTCCACACATCTTCAAGTCAATCTTGTGGACTTTCAACTCTAGTGTGAACTATACCTAACATCTCAAATCCAAGAGTTATCAAAGTATTACCAAAATCAGATATAGCAATTATATAAGTAGACATCTAGGATATTATCATATGCTAAGTCCACTCATTCTGAAGATATATCCCCATGGTGATGCTGTCATTCCAATACTTACAACATAAGCCTAACCTTTGTGATAGCCATTCTTCTTGCAACATGTTCCTACAGCAGTGATGCAATAATCTAGATATTCAGTCTTCTATGACAGAGATACTCCTATCAAACTCAGTCTTCCATGGTAAAGTTCTCCTATCTTGCTTCTATCAGTGTCTTACCACTGAAACCTCTGCCCAGTGCAATACACTGAAAACTACAAGTATTTTCTCCTATTAAACTTGATCTCTGGTGTTTAACAGCAATACACCCAATTAGTACTCACTTTTATCTCAGACTTCATTCATTCTTCTGAAGTTACAACCATATGGCAGACAAATGGCACAGTACATAAGCTGAAGCCAAGATTGTTTTACAAGTCTATATTACTAAGCTCTTTTCATAGAGTTACATACTCTGTGGACTTTCATCTTTTGGTATAAACTGTGCCTAATAGTATTATCAAACTCCCAAATCTGCTGTTGCTTCTTAAGCAGTTTCATCTGTAAAAAAGAACTTTTTTGCACTTCAAAGTCTAATGGTGTTACAAATCAAAGACCTTAGAGTTAGTCAATGAAAAGAACCTTGTATTGGGTTAACACAAGAGAACTCAATAGAGAAGTCTGTATAGGATTGTCTACCTTATATACAAATACCTAATGGTCTATGCAAGCTATTTCTAACCTACCCTAAACAACCATGTGTATGCCTTAAGGTCAATATGTGTATCACATGTTGTATGACATCATTCTTCCAGAACCTTCTACATCCTTCTATGTATCATGTGACTTGTGACCATGTCATTTGATGTGACCTGCTGTGTGACAGCATGATCTTGTCACTCTAACCCTAACCCTAGTTCTAAAAATAGAATAAAAGAAAATAAATCGAAAAGAAAATGGAAATGAGAAAAGAAAATAGAAAAATGTTAAGTCTACTTTCTTCATTCTTGACAAATAACTTTCTCCTGCTGTAACTTTTCAGCCCATTTAGGGTCAACTCTGGTCCCACTGTTTGGGATACTCTTCAACACAATTTTATATTTCAATGATAATCTCGTTAAGGTATATCTACCAAATATTCCACAATATTCAAGATATATCTATCAAAGAGGCTGATCATTTTCAAGGTCTCTAACCTATACTATTCAATCTGCTTGGACAGTTTTGCCTGTTCCTGGCCCAAGTATCATTCTTATAGACAATAATCCTAATTGAAAGGATAATTCTATTACTAATCTAACAACTAATAGACCTAATTCTTCTACTCACTCACAGTCAAAACCCTGTCACAGTGATAATACTAATGAGCAATTGGCTAACATACTCAGTTATATTGCAAATATACTTACTACTAATCAAACTTCTGGTCCTAATTTTAATTTAAAAGGAACTAAAGCCCACATTCCTAACAATTCTCTACCCAGAAATAAGGTAAACCTATTTCATTTCAGGATATGTACACTTTAACTATGACTATTGATCATTACTACTGGGAATACAATAGCAAACACTATTATGCTAGGTAGGCAGAAAAAGAGGCTCTTGAGTCTCACTTCCAAAAGCAAGGTAAGGCTTCTACTGCTAGTAATTCTATAGCCTCTCAGAGCAAAGTAAATAAATCTCTAATGACTTCATCTACCAAACCATCTCCTTCCAATGTATCATCCCCTGCTTCTAAGAAATAATCTAATTCTCCATAGATAGATCTCTTTTTTAAGTTGGCCAAAAATAGCAAGTTAACTAGCAACAAGTGCAAAAAGTATCTCAAAAATAACCTGTGTCTCTATTGCAGAGCAGGAGACCACAAGTTGGACTTCTGTCCCAAGAAGTAGACTACAGTCACTCTGAAAGGTCATGGTGTTTCAGCAGCTAAAGGTTGTATTGAACTTCCTTGTGTAACAATGAGTTCCATTCAACTTAATGCATTTACTCTTTGTATCCCTTACTTCTTCTTTGATCCTTGGTCAGGATCATCTTGATAAAATTCCATTTTGAGCTCTCATCAACTCCAGGTCTACTTATTGCTTTATAAACTTGAAATTTGTAGATACTTACCACTTGAAGACATTTGCAACTCCTCTGGTTGCTCTCTGCTTGTTTGATGGTTCATCAAACAGCACCATCTCCAAAATTGCTAACATGCCCATAATTTTCCCCACTGGTGATTGTATGACTCTGGACTTTTATATCACTCTGCTTGATTTTTCCTACTCTTTGGTCTTTGGATACAACTGGCTCACTTGATACAGTCTACTAATTGACTAGGTAAATAGATCAATAAACTTCTGTCTATCTTTGCAGGAAAATCTTGCTCTCTCTTGTATTGTGACTAACACACCATTGGCATATCTGTTATCTCTTGACACCTCTTTGCAATTATTGGATTCCACAGTTTCTATACCTACATCTGAGACCTCTGTATCTATCTCTGAGTGATCTAACATCACTATTATTGGTGCTGCAGCATTCTTGCATGTATCAAAACTCCCAGGCTCTAGCAACTTTGAACTCTATCTTTATTCTTTGGACATTCAGGCTAACTTTGCAAAACTTGCAGAGACTCCTGATCTTTCCAATGTCTCTTCTGAACATCACAAATTTACTGACATTTTCAGCAAAACCAAAGCTGAAGTACTCACTCCTCATTGTTCTTATGACTTCCAAATCAATCTGGAAGAAGATGCTCAACCTCTAGTTGGTCTTATATACTCTCTTTCAGCATCTGAACAAGAAGCTCTCAAGGAATTCATTGAGGAAAATTTTAACACAGATTTCATCTGACCAATTTTCTCTCTGTATAATGCACTGGTCTTATTCATCAAGAAGAAAGATGGTTCACTACACTTCTGTATCGACTTCCACAATCTTAACTGTATCTCTAAAAAGAATCATTATTCACTTCTGCTCATCTTTAATCTACTGGACTCATCTCACAAAGCTCAAGTATATACAAAGATAGATCTTTACTATACTTACCACTTGGTTCACATAGCTGATGGTGATGAATGGAAGACCACTTTTAGAATATGTTATAGATCATTTGAGTGGCCTATAATGTTCTTCAGTTTTACCAATGCTCTTGTAGCCTTCTAGCAATTCATAAACAACATTTTTTCTGATCTTTTGGATGTCTATGTTGTGATCTATCTGAATAATATACTTATCTACTCAAATAACATGTACAAACATCACTGGTATGTTAAAGAAGTACTCAAGTATCTTTACAAGACTGGTTTTTATGCTGAAGCAAAGAAATGCAAATCCTACTCTGAGTCAGTAGAGTATCTAAGATACATCCTTTTTCTTTCTGGTCTCACTATGTCTGATAACAAAGTAAAAATTATTCAAGACTGGCTGGAGTCTAAGAAAGTTAAGGATATTCAATCCTTTTTAGGTTTCGCTAATTTCTATCACCAGTTCATCTTCAACTACTGGAATATTGTCATTTTATTTACACATCTTACCTAGAAGGATGTTTTTTGGAAGTTTGACTCCTCCTGTCATGATATTTTCAACACTCTCAAGAAAGCATTTACCTCTGTTCCTATTCTCACTCATTAGATTCCTGATGTTCAACTTATTATGGAAACTGATGCCTCAGACTATGCTCTTGCTGCAATTCTCTCTATTGTTAATGAAGATAATGAAGATCATCTGGTTGTCTTTCACTCCTGTACTTTTACTACAGTAGAGTTGAACTACAACATATATGATAAAGAATTACTTGCTATTTTTGAAGCTTTCAAAATTTGGCAACACTATCTGAAAGGTCTGGCCTATTCCATTGACATTGTTACAGATTATAAAAACCTTGAGTACTTTTCTACTATCAAGGTGTTGACTCAGAGACAAGTATAGTGGTCTGAGTACTTCTCTCAGTTTAATCTTGTTATCAGGTTCTGTCCTGGTCATCGTAGCACCAAACTGGATGCTCTTACTAGATGGTGGGGCATCTACCCTAAAGGGGAGAATACTAGCTATACCATAGTCAATTCTCACAACTTCAAACCAATCTTCACTCAAGAACAACTTATAGTCTCTATACAAGCTACTGTCCTCCTCTTTTCTTCTCTCTGCACAGCTACAGTTGTTGATCTGGACACCTTACACCAAGACATTCTTTTGACTTTCTCTAGTAACCCAATTGCTACAAGATATATCTCTGCAGATGGCTGATAGTTTACAGACCTAAACAGTCTTCTCCTCTTTGACAACAGAATTTATGTACTATTCACTAGTAATCTCCACACATGTATTCTCCAGTATAATCATGACTACATCCTTGCTGGAAATTTCAGTCAAAATAAAACACTGGAATTAGTTTGCCACAAATATTCCTGGCCTAGTCTCCATACTGATGTATAACAATTCTGCAAGTTCTGTGTCACTTGTATACAATCTAAGTTACAATGTCACATGCTCTATAGATCTCTCAAATAACTTCTTATTCCCAAACAACCATGGAATTTCATTTCTATGGACTTTATTGAGAAACTCCCATCATCCTCTAGATTTGACATTATCTTGGTCATAGTTGACTGGCTTACCAAACAGGCAATCTTTATCCCTGCCCATAATACCATTATGTCTACAGACTTAGCATGTCTGTTTGTCCTCCATGTTTTCTTCAAATATAGTGTTTCTTTCCATGTCACCTCCAATAGAGGCTCAGAGTTTGTGTCAAATTTTTTCTATTTTTTAGACACTGCTCTAGACATGTAACTTTATTTCACTTCAGGCTATCACTCTAAAAGTGATGGACAAACTGAATGTATGAACCAGACCCTCAAGTAATATCTCTGTGTATATTATAATTACTAGCAAGACAACTGGTCCAAACTCCTACCTCTTGTGGAGTTCTCTTACAACAATGCTCCAAGTGCTACTACTGGTGTTTCTCTGTTCTTTGCTAATAAGGGATATCATCCAAACATCACTGTTCACCCTAAATGTGATATTGCTTCCTTCTGAGTCCATGACTTTGCTGTAGATCTTGATGAATTACAAAGTACTCTTAAAGCTGAAATCTCCATAGCCTAATAACATTATCAGAAATCTGCTAATATGTAACATTCCTCCACTTCTGATTTCAAAGTAGATAACAAAGTCTTTGTTAAGGCTTAGTTCTTTAGAACCACTTGGCCTTCAAAAAAGCTTTCTGAAAAATATCTTGGACTCTATGAAATAATTGCCCAGCCTGATACTCTATCATTTACTCTCCATCTCCCAGAGTCTATGGACTCTGTTCATCCAGTTTTCCATATGTCCATGCTCAAACCTGCCATGTCCAACTCTTTTCCTAAGAGAACACAACTGGTTCCCATACTAGTTATAATCAACAAGAAACCTGAATATGAAATTTCTCAGATAGTGGACTCCAAAACCAATTGCTGATGGACATGCAAGCTCCTGTACAAGGTGATCTGGCTAGAGTATGAAGATACCAAAGACAAATCAGAGTGGATTCCTGTATCTAAGCTTACTTATGCTACTAACTTGGTATCTTATTTCCATATCATATATCCCACCAAGCCCAGTTTACTTCCTTTGTTCTAATCACACTGTTGCACTTGTCCCCTGCCTCTGCATACTTCTAATGGGAATTCTTTTATTATTTTTCTAGTATATTCTATCCACTTTTTCATTTAACTTCAGCTTCTGTACACTTTTTATAGGGTTTTCTTTTTAAAATTTTAGACTTTATTTTCATTTCAATCTCTTAATTTTCCTACTCATACAGTTAGACATAACAAGCTAAGAAAATAAAATTCAAAATAATACAAAAAACAAAACCATTACTTTAGCAGGAAGTAGGCAATAAAGTTCCCTCCTTAACTTCCTTGAACCCCTTCTTATCTTCTCTGTCATCTTCTTTACTCTCCTTGTTGCTACCTAGTAAATCCTCCTTTAAACTCCATCTCTACTCCACTTGTCAAGATTGCAAGAAGTGGACTTAGTTTTTTCTTATTTTCTTATTCTCATTTTTATTTACTTTTTGATTTATTTTCATTTTTCTATTTTTAGAACTTAAGGTTAGGGTTAGCAACAACATCACTCAGTTACACATCAGTCACATCAGATGGGATGACAGTTACAGTTACAGATTACAAGATATATAGAAAGACATAGAACATTCTGAAAGAGATGATGTCATACAATATATGATACACATGGTCATTTAGGGTAGGCTAGAAATAGCTTACATGGACCATTAGATATTTATATATAAGGTAAACAGTTTTGTATGGAGTTCTCTATCGAGTTCTCTTGTGTCATCTAATACAAGGTTCTTTTCTTAAGACAACTCTAAGTCTTTTGAATCATAACACCACTGTACTCCTGATCCTTACTAATTAAGCTGTGTTCCTCTTCTAACTCTCTACTATCAAAGATGAAAGCAGTAAACTTAATTTATTTTTATTTTCCTTTTGATTTATTTTCTATTTTTTCTATTTTTAGAACTTAGGGTTAGGGTTAGAGTGACAAGATCACACAGTCACAAGTCACAAGATGTATGGAAGAATGTAGAAGGTTCTGAAAGGATGACATTATATAGCATGTACAATACATATTGACCTTAAGGCTAACACATGGCTGTTTAGGGTAGGTTAGAAGTAGCTAGTACAGACCATGTGGATTTAGTATATAAGGTAGACTATCCAGTACAAAGTTCTTTATTGAGTTCTCTTGTGTTAACCCTAATACAAGGTTCTTTCTCTTTATCCACTCTAAGATCTTGAGTTTGTAACATCTACCAAGCTCCAGAGAGACTTTCTAATGTCTTAGTACTCTTCTACAAGTTCTCAGAGTGTCTCATATAAAACCCTGCCATAAGTAGGGATCATGGCCAGAGAGTTGGTGTTGGTGTAGAGAACACACTACTGCTTAATAGTGATGCATCTGGCACAGGTAAGAGAATGACTATGAAAGAGACACTATTAGTAGAGAAAAAACAAAAACAAATTCCTTACTTACCTTGAATTGTACACCAGGCAATCTTGCCTGGCATATATACACCTCTTACAGAGGTTAACATACCCTATCTTAACTGCAGTATTTCTGTAGTACTTTTCTAGTTGCTTCTTTTTAGCCTTCTTAGAGGACTGTCACCACTTCTTGTCTTTTGAGATGATCTCCTTGCATTTAGATCCCATAGCCTGAGAATTCTCAGTACCTCCCAAAAGAACGGTGTTCTCTACCAATACTTTATCCACTTTCTTTTTTCTTTCTCTTTTACAAGCCTTTACTTCTCAGCTTCTTCCCTTGCCTTGACTTTGGCTATCTTCCTTACCTTCTGAGCACCACACTTAACATGGCAGGTCTCTACCACCTCCTCCAAGTGGGCCTGAAGCTGTTGTTTCTCTTTGTGCCTCCTTGGCATCTCTTGTCACTGCTCTTTAAGCATCTCAGCATTATTTTGAGAAATTTTGGAGAAAATAGGGGAAAACATGACAATACAGAAGAAAGACAAAAATTTTTTCTTTTCTGTTTATGTGTTATTAACCTAGGCACTATCATGGGATTCTTTGGATAAACTCAATAGAACTTTGAAGGCTCAGTCTTAAGGGGGGAATATTGCCATATACCAATCCACCCATCTAGAGAATACATCTCCATGGTGATACTGCCTTCTTAACATCTACCATACAAAGCCTATCTTCCACAATGGCCACCTTTTTCATAATATATTCTTATGGTGGTGGTACAACCATTTAGATATTCTATTTTTCATGATAGGAATACTCTTATTCAACTTGGTCTCCCATAGCAGAGTTATACTCCTATCAGTGTCTCACCACTAAAACCTCTGCTCAGAGCAATAGAAACTGTACTATTGAAACCCCAAGCATCTTCTATATTATCTCCTTGTATATAAGACTAGTAGTTACACTGTAATTTGCTAGTCTGATAATTGACAAAGATAACTCTTATTGAACTTGATCTCTGGTGTTCAATAGTAACATACCAATCAGTACTCACTCCTCTAGGATAGTTATCTGGAATGAAGACTGTTAAGTAAGTTACCCTAATTTCTAGTAATCTTTAAATGCTAAGAGATAGAGTTTTATAGAGTTAGTAAGATCTAGCAAGAACATTTGAGATGAAAAGAAGATGTGTGATCTGTACTGGAAAAG
>Ga0157364_1009025_pt1 | contig 10343 bp, 2 predicted proteins | sample AttsexASBM2_FD_111476 | JGI IMG/M metagenome (GOLD analysis project Ga0157364, IMG submission 111476) | Fungus gardens microbial communities from leaf cutter ant in Ribeirão Preto, State of São Paulo, Brazil - Atta sexdens ASBM2 | ecosystem: Host-associated > Fungi > Mycelium > Unclassified ... | reverse complement strand
ATATATTATATTATTTCTCTCTCTCTCTCTCTCTCTCTCTCTCTCTTTTCTCGCAGCAATAAATTAAAGAAAAGATATGCAGAGATAAGTACGAAGAAAAAGAGGACATAGCTCTTTTAAAAGCTATTTTAGGGGTGACTGACTTTGCGTTCTTATTAATCGTTCGTGAACGCAACTTCACGCATGACGATGCCGTGCGCTACAAGTCAAGGTCGATATTTTTAAAATGAGTATTTTTTTGGACAATAAATTGCTTTGATGAGTAATGTTCCTAAATTGTATCTTAAATAATTCGAGTAACATTTCGCAGCATCTATCTAATAAAATCTCCCAAATTTAAGATTGAATATCAATTAAATTAAAATTTTTCTGTTTTTGATTTTTTTTTGTTTAAAATAGATTTAACACTTAATTATATAAAATTATTATTTTATTATATTGAAAAATTAATAATAATATCGAATCGAAACAACACTCCTTTTCAGATAAATTTAGATATTTTTACTTACAACTTTTCCTTTTATCTTATTTTGAATGAATAAAAAATTTAAATAATTAGCTCTAATTTTAATAAAAAATTACTTAAAATTTTTAAAAGCAATAGATAATTGCTAATTAGAAATAGAAATTTTTTGATAAATTAATCAATTAAAGTATATTATAAATTAACAATTAATTTTTTTAAACAGTTTGAGGATAATTTTGTTCTATTCAATAAAATTATTGTAAATTTTTCATATGATTGGATACCTAACTTGTGTTTCATATTTCGAAAAAATTGTATATAATTTATAAAAGGAAATATTTAAATTAGATCTTAGATTTTTTTGAACCATATAAAACTCGAATTAAGGGATGTTTGCGTCTGGATTAGAAAATCCATGGCTTGCGAGAGTCTAGATAACAGAAATACTGAAAGAAATCTCTTTTGAGCAAAAGGGGCATTCGAGCCTGAATCTAATGGAGCGCGTAACGATTCTTCGGGCGGGAGAAATGCGATGCTGGGGCTCTCGGCCAGGCTGTGCATTAACATATTAACAATGCTCCATTATGCCCCGAGTGTATAATGTATATACCTAGTCCTTCGCGTGGGCGCATTATGGACCACTCTCAAGACTGCGAAACATATATTTGAAGCTTCAAAATATATATTCTAAATTCGTTAAGAAAACATTTTAGCGAATTTGATTTTTATTAGAAAAAGATTTAGAAATAATTTTCGTTCGCATATATTTGAAAGTTTTTTAACACAATTGCAATAAATAATTTAGTTTGTTAAATTTAATATACCTATTAAATATATCTATATAAAATTCATTATAATCTATTAGAGCGAACAGATTTTCCTCGACATTGAATGAAGAACAAAGCCTCCTTGTCGATTCATCACCTTGACGCTTAATACGTCGAAGAGAGAATATTTTCTCCTCTAATTCATAATTATTTATGGTTATAAGATTATGAAAGGCTTTTTATTGAAACAGAACTAATAATTTAATTTTTTTTTCTTACAATAAGAGAATTTTTCGTACAATTTAATAAATTTTCAAGAACCGTATAGCTAAAATTGAATTTTTGAATCTAAGAACTCTCGAATGTTCGTTAAAAATATAACAAACGAAAGTAAAGACGGATGAATTTTAAGCTAGGCTGACAAAAAAGTTTTCCCACACGCGTACGCTCGTTAGAGTATATACACAATCCATCCATGGCACACGCTCATGTGTGCACGTGCACATCGGGCGCGGGGCATTAGCATAAAAATGGTTTAAAAATCCGTCGAGCGTGCTACCAACATTGGTTGGTTCTCAGGGAAGACTGAATCCGCCATTGGCTGATTGCGTACCTCGAAAGAGAGGGAGGATCGAAGAGAGCGGGCTCCAGAGAGGCTGCGAGAGCTAAAACGAGCGAAGGAGAGACTGAGAGAAACGTTCGGAGATGGAATGGGATTGTAAGAGAAATAAAGAGAAAGGTTAACGGAGAACAAGGATCGATTCTGCGAGGGTGTATCCGAAGAAGAGAGAAAGAGACAGATAAAAGAGAGAAAGAGAGAGAGAGAGAGAGAGAGAGAGAGAGAGAGACAAGGAGATGAGATGGGATATAGGAGGATGCGAGAAGGCTGTATGTATTCAGACAAAGAAGCACAGCAACACTGGAATACCATAGAGAATTCGAGAGCGAGAACGAGAGAGAGAGAGAGAGAGAGAGAGAGAGAGAAAACTAGACGTCCAGCTAGACATCAAAAAGGTGCAAGAGAAACACATAATAAGATAAAGCGGGACAGAACGAGAGAGAAAGAGCGGAGGGGAGAGGAATGCATCTGCATGGGGAAGCCGGTGTGAGCCTCGAAGGGGGCTGGAAGGTGAACTGGAGAGCGAGAGGGATGTCTATGGCGGAAGAGGGGGACCAAGCGTGTAGGGTCGCGAGATACCAAAGCGAAGGGGGGAAACGGTGAGGAAAGAGAGAAAGAGAGAGAGAGAGAGAAAGCACCACGTGCTATGGGAACGGGAATGGCTCTCTCTTCTCTCGCCGGGCCTTTCGCGGCGGTTCAGTTCGAAACGGGCCATCAACGATGCCTACACACCATGGCCACACCACCATGACCATCGCGGCGGAGTGTGGTGGTCGTCCGTGGTCGCCATGAGGCGTCGTCGCTCAAGTCGATGACTCTCTCAAGAGTCAAACGGTTTCTTGGGCTTCCTCTCGTCTCTTCTCCCCCGTCGTCTTATCATCTCGAATAAGTTTTGCGAATTTTTTTAAATGTAGTAAGATCGATGGATCCGTTCGATCATGCGCGGAATGCGACAAAGTGTCGATATTTGGGCTCCGTGAATAGTCGATAGTGATCGCGTAAGTGTAAGTGGTATTACAGAAAGAGAGGATGGAAGTTGACGATACGTTTATGGATTATGTTTAAACGTGATAGGAAAACGCTCTCGTGATACGATCTGTTTGGATGTGTTTGACACAGGAAGATTGATCTGCAAGGAAGTCTCGATTTCAACTTAATCAAGAGTTAATCCAAGAAAATTGTAATTTGGAATCAATAAAATATTCCTATGACAATGATTTAAAATAAAATTAATGAAATTTTTATATTCAAATTTATTGTGACCTAAGTAAACTGACTGAACTGAAACATATAATTAAAATTAAAAGCTAATTTAATTATAAATTATAACAAGACATATGTACATAATGTGATAATAAATTAAAATAAATATTAATGGAAAAAAAATTTTAATGTAGATTTAATTCTACGATAAAAATCTGCTAACTTTTGTTCATACGTTATTAACTTTTTCTTCTGCCGCATTCGAAGTGTCGAGAGCTTCTCCGTATTTTCGTCTTTTTGCATCGATCCCGTAAAGATGTCGATTGTAGATCTAACCTGATCTCATCTCACGATCGACGATAAGTCGGTCGATCGAGCAGCAAGCCGGATCAATTCATGACGAAAGTGTCTGTTGGCACGCTAACATCGAATTGCGGAGTACTTGAAGAAATCTTCGTTATTTTTCGCAGTTGTAATCTACAGACTGCAACTTGTTGCAACTGCGCGTCACTATGGGGAAGATTAAAATCTAAGGATAATTTTACTATAAGACTTAACAATTTTGGAAACAAGAATTCGTATTCGTAGATCGATCAATCGCTGAAGAAATAACGTGACACAATAACGAGAATTCGAAGAATTGAGGATGAGACAGAATTGATGAAATATGTATGAATTTTGAGGGTGAATTATTCAGCGTCTCGTAAGAAAAGAGGCACTTCGATCGCTTTCGATTTCTCAGGACGATTTCTGTACAGAAATCGATATACATATTGAATTTGAAGTTTCTAACAAAACTCTTGTCTTTCAGACAGATTTTTATTCGAGAAAAAGGAACTAAAAGTGTAAAAAATAATGTGAAAATTATAAAAGGAAATATAAGTATTATTACTATTATATTATTAGAAGAATAACATCAGTGAAAAAAATAAAAGTGATATCACATTAATATAATTAGGCGTAATTAGTGAAAAGAGAATGTTAAGAGGTATTATTTGGATATCTCTGTATGTACATATATATCAGTAGTTTGAATAATACGTAAAAATAACGTTGATAACAGAAGATAAGAAGATTATAAATACGTTTAATAAAAATATAATTTAATTAATTTTAAAATATTAAAAATTATCAATCATATCAAGTAAGATCAAGAATTTCTTTATGTAAGCAACCGGTATTGAATCTCTTTCCCACATAAACTTTTCTCATCCAGTTCAATCTTGCTTTCATTCAAAGGATCGAAAAAAAAAGATTTTATTTCGGAATGAATAAGTCCAGTATAATAAACAAGACGAATAAATGTACAAGATAAAAAATAGGATCTGACGAATAGAAAACGATGTTGGATCTCTAAACAATAAATTTTGTCATTCGATCGACAACGAGGATCAGCGAAACGATATCAAGAAGCTCAATCCAAAGTAGATCTCTTTTATCACCGGTGTCTCGTTCCCACGTTTTACGAACCCTTATTATAGTGAGGATAATAACAATCTCGAGAGGAAGGGACTATCGGGTTCATCTCTCGATACGACTCGATCGTTAACTCGCAACCTCGAAGATATAATAAACAGGATGAACTAATAAATTATTGTTATTACAAACTTTTTTATATTTTAGTAAAACCACTCCTTAATAAAACAACAAAGAAAATGATAAAATTGAATAAATAGCTGTGAAATGAAGTGAGACGAAGTAAAATTTGATATATATATTAGTTGTAATATTTCGATTTATTACATTTGTAAGAAATTAAATCAATAACTAATATACAAATGATTTTATTTCTAACAATAAAACAATACTGAGTTATTTTAATAAAAAACAATATAATAACAATGATATAACATAAAGTGCGACTTGAAGCAATTACTTTTATCAGTTTAAGAAGAGTCATCTGTAAAATATTCGAAGAGAAAAAAGAGAATAATCAGCATCATGGGAAATAGCGGAAGCAGTGGGGGCGGCAGTAACAGGAAGGCACGAAGTTTGCCAAATTCACCGGAAGCACACAGGTATTCCAGCATTCTTTTCGGCGAATTAGTTTGAAATGAAACATAAGACCGTAAAATAGAAGTAAGACGAGAAGTATTAAAAAATAAGATGTAATGAACATTTGTCTATTTCTCTAATATTGATCACTGTGTAAATTGATATATCACTTGTTGTAGATGCAATTCTTATATTTATTTGCTGCTTCCTACGTATTCTTATCCTTATTGTATTTTTTTTCTTTATTTTTTCATTCGTTTGAACGAATGACGACGAAACCGGTTATTCGGTATATTTAGGATTTCCTGAATCGCGCGCTACGTGTACACATTGTCGCTATGTGTAAGTTCTTCGAGGAAAAGTAGACAGTAAAGTTTTTTTTTATACATCTTATATAGATTGCATGAAATTAATTAAGGAAACTAACAGAATTGCGTTTTCACTGAAGTAAATTTTGAATAATTAATAGAAAAATAAAAATAGAATGGTATTGTAAACTTAAATTTAATTCGTATATCTTATTTAAATAAAAAATTATGGAATTATTGTAAATAAAAAGCTTATTCAATTAATAAAAATTTTAGTCAAATTTATGGCGTTCTTATTTATCAATACAAAAATCGGATAAATTATAAAAATAATGTATTATTATTTTTATGGCGCTCGAATTCTATTTCTCTATATTTTTCTTCTTTTTAAAGTTGCAAGTTGCAAGTTGCAAGTTGCCAAATGACAATGGCCGCTGATTCGAATCGCGTGTCGTAGGTTGGAGGTATTGAGGCTCGCGACCTGCGACGTGGGTCCTAACCGGTCTCTCCGAGTTCCCGTGGCGATCGGTTGCGACCGACCGGGCGGATCTGGTTTTGCATTTTTCCGTTCTCGATATAGATCGGTGGCGACCGACCGGCTCATGGTGCTCTTCTTTTTCTTTTTTCAGCTATCGTGTAATTATGCTCTCTCACGTATATATAGGAAATCGCATTTTGCAACCAACCGTCACGAATAATAAGAATTATCGAAAGTCAAAATAATATATCTTCATAATAATGTTCTTACGCACTTCTAACATGGAAATGGAAAATGAACAGTATTAGAGTCTTACACTATCTTATAACAAACTAATAATACAAATTATATTACAAAGTATATATATATATATATTTATGAATATCAAACTTTTCATAAAAAACAATTTATTATCAATATTGTTCTTGGAAGTACGATCTGTCTTATGGAATAATCGACGATCACTCGCGAGAGAATACGCGGAAGAACATAAAATTTCGGGCGGAATTTTAATAGCAATGAAATGTGGAGGGTAATAGGATCCTTTAATTAAATCGGCTTAAAAAATTCATTTCCTGTCATCAACATGCAGAGGGAGGAGACTAAACTCTTCGGATATTTTTCCAAGTATCCTTGATTTCGAACACTCGACTGAATCATAAGATATAAAGATGCAAATTCTTTTTCATGGTCGATAATATAATTAATAAAAATGTTGAAAATTGTTTTTATTGTTAAAAAAAAATCATTGATAATAATTTTTATGAATGGACTGATCTACCATTAAAATGTCGTTTCAACTTTAAACGCAACGAATAATCGTATACAAAAGCTTTAAAAAATTTGCATCAAAATCTATAATATATAAATATATAAACGATTTATTCATTTCATTTTATACATAAGTAGAAATCAGAATTTAGTTCAAATTTAGTGCAAACTTTATTTTTTATTTTTATCATTTTATTTTATTTTTGCAAACTTTCAGTTTTTAGGCAAACATTTTCCCGAACGAATCTTTTCCTTTTACTTTCTCTTCGTCCTTTCTTTATTTAGCGAACGAGTTCAAAGACATTCGCGGAGTCGACGAGAGTGAGTCAATGTTTTCGATGTGAATGGCCGCAGAAATAGATCCTTGGGCAAGCACGTTTCGTGATCGCACGATTCGCGGGCTAAATTCTGCGCGACTGACTTTAGTGAAACGAGAACAAGCTTGTGTCGTCTCGTATGTCACCAATCGTGCGCACCAAGGAAAAACGAGGATGCACCGTGGTGCGTAAGCAGGGATTATTCAAGTTGACAACGTTGCGCTCGTGCGTAATGATTGAATCATTTGGACAATTCATTTTAGAGAAACCGACACTCAAGTCATTTATAAATTATTATAAAAGAATATAAATTAATACATTATAATAATATATAATAATATACAATAATACATTAAAGATATTAAAAAATGTTCTAAGAATATGAAATATCAGAAAAAAAAGTTAAGAAAATTCTAAGAAAAAAAATACAAGAAGAACATCTAAATAATGGAAATAATTAAATTTCGAAAGTCTAAACAAAGTGTTAAAATATTATTAAATGATTTTTCATAATTTATTCGTATTATTTTATCGATATACGGATTAAAGAATTTTCCTTAGCTATTCTTTTCAAAACTGAACAACTAAATTTTATTCTATAATTTTATTTTTTATTTTATTTTTTACGAGGGTTAATGTTTATTATTGTTTATTATTGTTTTTATTGCATATAAAATATAAAATTCAATAATTAAATATGTATAATATTCTTTATATTCGCGGCAAACAAAGAGTAACATTCGATTGGTTCCGAAGCGAAGATCCGGTCGTGCCCTGATGAGAATCGATGGACTATATTTTGCTCATGGTTCCCCAGGAGATGCTCTTGCCAAGTTCGCTTTGATTAATTAGAATGGTGCATTGTTTGCGATGCATCAGTGATGATGCATCGCAGCAAGCAGGCCGGAGGTCGGCGGAACCGTTATGCATCGTGATTGTTTCAGATGCAAGAAGTCCACCGAGAGATCATATTCTACCTTTAGATTATAAAGAATAGAACCAAAAAATATATTTAAAATATTTCTATAAAAAGATATACCTAAAAAATGTGTTCACAAATTATCATAAACAGAAATTTTAACATAATAATATTTTTCAAATAATTTTATATATTATTAATTCTAAAATTATTAGTGACAATCCTAATAATTATTATCGATGTTTAATTATTTTCTTTGTTATTCAATAAACAATACTGCGAATATTTTATAGCGATTCTCTTTCATATCTTTTTTCATTAAATGAAAAATTTCATTAATAAACAACATTAAAATAAAGTAACACAAGATTTCATTCAAAATTAATGAGCATAACATTATTTATTTATATTTATATTTGACTAGAGAGTGATCCACTATTTTGCAATAATAACAATGCACTTATTCCATTTAAGAGAAAATAAACTTTTATTTTTTTCATTACTTTGTACGACATACGTTCATTTTTTCACAATCTTCAGTATATAACGTCTTCAACATCTTTTGGAAATTTAAATATATTTTAAAGAACGTAACAATATGCATATCGTCCTTGCCTGCGTATCAATGATAAATGGTAATCATGAAAGAATCGCGGTAATAATATCGCCTCGCGGGAAAGAACGATTCTACTCGTCGTCATGCTTCTTCCTGGAAACGGCAGTTAAGTCCTTCTCTTGAGATCCTCTAAATTTATCCCGCGCTTCGCTGTAACGAGGCTCTGCTTCGCGCCGTTGTATGAAATCTTCTCTTCCTTGCGGCTTTCTTTCTCCTCGAATAAGACTCGGTAATTACTTCTAATACCTGTAATGAATTATTCGGCGCTATCCGCGCCCATTTCTCACCTCCATTTCTCTTTGGTCTTTGCTAATGCGAGTTACACTCGTGCGCGACACCTATTTATAACAATTTATATTTGCGTATGCAACATAAATAATTTGTCGAAAAGCGAGGACAATGAAATACAGCAAAATACATAAAATACAGTTAATTCGTCTGTGATATTTTTTTTTATCTAAATTGCGTTTTAATTTTAAAAAATATATTTATTTCTAATAAATCTGTCGTCAGCATTAAAATATTTTTCAATCAACCATTTTTCTATTTGCTTTCTATTGGAAGTTAGCTCAGAGAAATTTTAAAATAAAATTTAATACTTAATGGTAAATAATTGTGCAAATAATAATGAAATTTATATTTAACAAAGAGAAATAATAATATTTTAAAACAGAATAAATTAATAAATTCATGCAGTGAAATGCTTCATAGTTATTTGCGATGTATAATATTTTTGCCTGCTAACACGAATCTGTTGATGGAATTTGATTAGAATTCTTATATGTCACAATTTTGAAGAAAAATAAGGCAAAATGAACCAACAATGCCAAATTTGATCAACGGACTCGTGTTCAACAGTCAAAAATATATTGGAAACAACTATTTGTGTTGAATAGCTTTGGACAGTATTATTATGCCTTCTATTTTCACAATAACACTACTTACTATGAAATTTATAATATTATTAATGTTACATTAATAATGTTACATTAAGCTCAAAAAAGTGATGTCCCAATATTACGATATTTAGTTTTTCAGCGAAAATTCTCTCTAGTCTTCGCAAAATTTCGAGATCTCGTTGTGGCGAATAAGAGAAAGAACGTTCTCTCTATATCGAGCGACGGGATCTCTAATTGGCGACCGTTCAAAAAATCGTACCGGCTGGTTCGATCCTGGCAGTCAGCAATTAAAAGGAATGTCGTCCCTGCCGATATGTATCTTGTCGTTGCTCGACCAGCCTAATCACACGCTCTTGTTGCCCGCGAGCGTCGAAGAGAGATAGTGACTCCCTTCCTTATACATTTTGCAATTGAATTGCGCATATGGCGCATTTACATCGCTCGTCTAAGTGATTCTATTCGATTATCTTAGCTCTTTCTATAAACTTTTGCGAATATTATCTATTTATCAGGGAAAAACAGCAAATATAAACAGAATAATTTATTCAATGTATTTGTAATATAATTTTTATCAGTTTAACATTACTTTAATTAAAAAGAAATATTAAGATTTTTTAAAATATTAATTTATTATTTGCAGAAAAGAGTTGTTGGGAATGCCAATAATAAACGAAAGATAGAATTTTTATACAATTGTTGCATTTTATTATTTTTTGCAAATATTAATTCGTTATCTACAGAAAATAGAATTAATTAACCAAATGACAAGCATGACAATGTCAAAACGATGAATGAATAGTGACGAGCTTGTGTTTGTTACTTGTAATCACATTATTAGATTAATCGAGAATGTTGCAAATGTGCATTACTGATCATTGATAAGCACTAATAAAACACATTGATTAGATAATCGATTGATTAGATAATTAGAAACCAAAGGAATAATAGCGAAAGAAATCAAGTATTGTTAATTACGCTAACCACT
>Ga0157364_1009024_pt1 | contig 10344 bp, 2 predicted proteins | sample AttsexASBM2_FD_111476 | JGI IMG/M metagenome (GOLD analysis project Ga0157364, IMG submission 111476) | Fungus gardens microbial communities from leaf cutter ant in Ribeirão Preto, State of São Paulo, Brazil - Atta sexdens ASBM2 | ecosystem: Host-associated > Fungi > Mycelium > Unclassified ... | reverse complement strand
CCCCTTTGGCTCTCCCCCCCCCCTCGCCCTTTTTCCCTCTCCCGCGCCCCGCCCCCGCCCTCCCGTCCAGGTTTTTGCAAAACGCCGGCATCCACACGATAGCACACGCCGGGGGGGTGGCCGCCGCCGATCACGTTCGCGTGCGCGACATCCGTGTGACGCCGCGATCGCGGAGGAGTGTAAACCCTCTCTCGCGTGGAGTTATGTTATCGCGCGACGACTCGCCTCGCGTCCCGTGTGCGCCTTGAATACCCTGGACCGGGTTAACTGCGGGTGAGGAGGGTATCTCATCGCATCGCTACGGCGTCTGCGGGGGTCGGAAGGAAGGAAGGGCGGCGATGCAACGCGGCGCGGGGACGTACGTGCTGGCTGCGTGCTGCCGTCGCCCCGGCGCGAGGGGATGTTAAGGTAAGAGGGTTCAACGAACGCCGTTCGCGCGCGCTACCACGCGCGACTTTCACCCCTTCGCGCCGCTTTCTTTCCCTAATGTTGTGTACTTTGAAAGATGGAACGGGCGGTTTACCAAGCTCTAGAAAACTTACCAATTGCCCTGAACTTTCTAATCGTCAATAACAGCGTTTGCTCGATGATATTTTTTAAAATGTTAAAATCGCTTGACTGATCTCATGTTTTGACTGATCGCGAGTACTTTCTTTTATTTCGTGATAATCAATATTTTTCTCCTATTATTGCTCGTATCTTTCAATGTAGATTAACTTTAATCTCGATTTAATTTATTCTTTATGTTTTTGTAATTCTTAGAACTGGAAAAAGATAAAAAAAAATGACTTATATACTGACAGTAAGATTGAAATTTAAAGTTAATCCAGATTGGTAGAAATATGGATACACAAGTATATCATCAAAATAATGTTAACTTTACTTTTTGACGTTATTATTAATGTCATTGTTGTTAGGCTTGCGATTTTAAAAGTCTGATTATGTATTGTATTTTTTGCTAATTAAGAAGCTTTTCAACCTAATAATTGGAAAGAATTCTAATTTCCACTTTTATTGCAAAGTTTTACTTTTGAGAATTGCTTCTTGAGTCGACATGTGATTTTCGCGCAAGCAAACTTTTCCATTGGATTGTATCTATTGCTCTCATTAGCCATTTTCAAATCTAAGTTTCCTTGAGAAAATTGCATTCGACAAATTGCAAGTTTACCCCCGTTTATCTTCCTGCCATTTAGTGTCAGATTTAACGTTAAATATGATGCTTGTATACGCAGTCTTATTTAATTAAATAATGAGAATTACGTTCAACATAATACGCAAATTAGACAGCAATTAATGTTAAATGTGCGATAATAATAGTAAGAATTTTTCTCTTTCCTTATATGTTTTCCTCTACATTTATATAGAAAATATAGAATATCTGAAACTATATATTGTATAATACACATTATTTCCTTATTTCAAAAGTGACACAACACAAAAAATTAAATTTTTCAGGAAAGAACTATTTTTTAAATTGATAAAAGATTATTAACTATATAATTAAATCATATTAACAAAAAAAATATATTATATATATTTTTAGTGTTGATCAAATATTTTTGTTATTTTCACTTCACAAAAACCATCCTTAAAAAAACACCCTTTTTGAATTATGATTCTTTTATGAAAATCTCATTTTTTTATGTCTTTTTTAATGTAAGGAAGCGATATCATGAAAGAATATCATATATTTCTTAAGGATCAGGCACATAGTCTCTGCAAGGTGACTAGAGTTGGAAATTTAAACTTTCCGCGTGTTATATATTCATAGAACAGTTTAACAGGACCAACATTTATATTTAATAATACAGTTTAGATAAAATTTTTTAAATTTTATCTTAATTATTTCTAAAAATATATTTATTTTTTATTGAAACAATTTTTGATCCAGATTCTAAATCGTCGCCAAACTTTTTGTACTATTTTCAAATATAACATTTAAAAAATGTAATTTTTTCATATTTTTTTATTTTTTTTTTAAATACATCCTTAAATATACTTATCATGCACATAATATATAATATATTTTTTTCAGTAGATAACAGAGATTTTGAGATAAGTCAATAATACAACATTTCAACAAGGATTTAATTTAATTGTATAAATATTTAACTTGGTATGCACGTTATATGCATTGTAAATTCTATACATCACATGTACAATGTGAATTATTTTAATCGGGGTTTTTATTCTTTTATGAGTTTAATTATCTATAAATTTTTCAGTTGTCGCCCAACGGTATTAAAAAATAGATATAGAAAATTTTTATATGAATTTTTAAATATTCTGTTTTTAGAAATTGTGAAAGCAATGTTTTTTCTACAAATTTATTATTAAAAATTTCTAACATTTTTTAACTACATTTGAATTATTGTACATCCATGTTATCTTTATGATAGTCTTGTAGTCCTATTTTTAGCCGCTCTTTAGTTACTTGTTGGAGAAATTCGGTAGTAAGTTGAATGATTAATAGCATCCACTGCCGAGCGTCGATTATGTGATCAACGAAACTCCAAGTCACGTAATACGCCGAAGAAAAATAAACGCGCAGTCGTAGGTTAGTATCTAAATATGCCGGCGAATGCTCTCTGGCAATGATTTCGAGGTCGATTACCCTTAGAGACTTACTTTGGCGTTGCTATCGCGAAGTTTGTCTGTCTCCATGCTGCGAATACATTTATCGAGTTTATCTAATATACATATAAATAAATATTATCTATATATAATACACATTTATGTCGCATAAAAATATAGATAAATTAATAATTGTTGCTCTTTTTATCAACAGCGTTTTCTCGTCGAGAAAAAAAAAATCTTCAATTTTTCAAATTTGTGACTTAAAAAATTCATCTACAAAGTGCTATTGGCTTGTATTGTTACGCGCATAAAATGTAGTCTCTAGGATTTTCTCGGAGCGGTTTCGTGGATCGATATTCTTTTCGCCGTGAAACCGCGTGAAATGGCGTTGCATAATTCTCGCAGTTACCGTATAAACGAACGCTTTAACGAATCGGAGAAAGAATTACTGGGCCGTTTTTTATTCGTCGTTCGCCTTCGAAGTTAAATATAGTGTGAAGGCAGAGTTCGTGTACACGAGATATACGATAATATTAATGTATGTTGTGTCTGGGGTTATTGCATCTATGCTGCAGTGCGCAACAATAATCGAGAATTATCGACAAGATGTTCTGCGCAATTGCTTCAATTAACATACAATTCCATTTAATTATAGCTTTTAATCCTTCGATTTTAACCTCAAATTTAATCTTTTGATTTAATTTCAAATTTGATATTTTATTGGTGAAAATAAACATTCGAGCGAGTTCGACGGAGAATTTACATTTACAGATTTGATTTTAACTCGTTAACGGACTTGGAAACTCGATTCGAAAATGTGGCCGCTTTTCATGCCTGTATTTCCGAAATCTATTTGTTTTAATGCATAATCATCTCTCACCATTGTAGTGTTTTTTACTTTTATTATGGCAAGTCATGCTCTGAAAAAAATACATACCTACCATTTATTCCCTCTTCATCTTCAGTATAAAAAGAAGCGAGCGCTTCATGAAACTTCATTCATTCCACTTATCGATACATCTTTCCACCCTCTACTTCTCTTGAACATGAGTTATCACAATGTACGATAAGTCTCGCCTTTAAAAAATTAACGATCCACCGTTCTTTGTATACTTATAATCTTCTTTGATTGATATTATTTAAGCTGAAATTGTGCGTTAAAGACAATGAGAAAAAGAGTTTACAACGAAATTTCAAAAGATTACTTTTAATACAAGTTTATAATAGAATTTTAATTTAATAAAAACATTTGAGTCTGAGATTTCTTAAGACTTTTATTTTTCGCGATAAATGTACAAACACTACAAAGTCTCTATCTTCTCTATGTATCTATTTATATGTTTATTAAATCAATAAATTTCTCTCTTCCGCATTTCGGTATTTCTTAATTTTTTCATCTCATAACCGCTTGCGATAAAAATACAATATTTTGTCTAATTAAGTTTCAAGAATAAAGTTGAGAGTAAAGTTGACAATTGTTTTTAAGATTTGTAATAAATTCCGAGTGTATTTTATCTTCAAAGAAGATCTTGATTTGAGGAACGACTGTAGTTTAATAGAAAATTAAGTGAAAATTAAAAGAGAATTTAATAAAAGAGATGTGAAATTATGACGAATTCGCATAAAGGGAAGTGGCAGAACGCTCTGTACAACTCTATTCAGAACAGTCGTGCACTAAATGATTATTGTTCTCATTTGTAAACTGTTTTCTGCCTGTTTTCTTGATCTTAATTTTTGTGCATTGTCCTTAATTATGATCGCAATTGCAAGAAAGTGTCACGTCGGTTTTTGCTGGTGTTCATTGTGAATTCCATTATATATCGCGACAGTTATTAGAGTTTTATTGGGGTTTGTTATCACGTGAGAATTTTCATTCAAGACAATTTAGCATTTTTCACAACGGCATCATGCGTTTTAATTTTATTTCTCTTTTGTGCCCTTGTAAGGCAGAAGTTTTAGAATTTTTGCGCGAGATAATACAAACGAGGGAAACATATAATACAATATGTTGATTCTTGATATTCATGATCACATTAAAACTCTATTAAAATCCAAACATGCTGTGTGTTGCGAAACGGCAGGAAATCTTGCTAATTTTGTTCATGAATCATACATTTTTATTTTAATTCTCTTCCACCGCAGGCAACTGTGGTTTTTTTGTAAATATTAATTTACAAAAAATATTTTTTAGTTATTTGTACATTTATATTGTATATTTGTACATTTTTTAATATACTTAAACATTTATGAATATTAAAACAATATCGTAAGTCAAATTTTGTCAAATATTAGTTTATAAAAAAATATTTTTAAAATTTATTTTGAATCAGACAAGATATTTCTCTGATAGATTTTTAGATGCCGTAAGCTAAATTTTACCAATGCGTCAAGTTTTCAAAATAATTGAGATTTAATATACCAAAATAGTTTTTTTGTAATATTTGAAATTTTTTTAAAAAAAGGTTAGGTAATCTTGAAATTATAATCAGAAATTATGAATGTATTGTTCATCTCTTATGTAATGCATTCTTTTTATTTTGATGTCTTACTTATTATGAAAGATTTAAATACAGAATTTTGCTAAGATATCAAGTTTCCCGCTTATGACGATGATATACATACATCATAGGTGTTCGTGTATATATTTTCTTTATTATTAAAATTAAATCAGACATTTCAATCCTCTTATTTGGATCTTCTTCAGTGAGTATATACAGTCATTTGATTCAAAGAGATTAGTTGTTTTCAGTGAAGTCAGAAATTCGTCTGTAGTATCTTGTTGAATATTCAAACTTTATGTTGAAGAGTCAAATCTAAAAATTAATATTCAGTATATAAAAATGACATGACATGAACTTATATTAAAAAGTTGAGATTTTTATCATTCATTTTATAATATATTTCCATACATTTTTGTTAGAGCACAGATTAAAAAAATAGTACTATTTATTAAAATAACTTATAATCCAGATAGTAAACCGTCACCAAATTTGTCGTATTATTTTTAAATGTGTATTGTTTTAAATGTGTTTAGAGTAATCTGTAGATTTTTCATAATTTTATTATCATTTTGGAAATATGTACAAAACATCTTTAAATTTTTTCAACAATTCTCTTAGTGTTGCAACGTGAGCGGATCAATCATTTGACCTTCCAAGTCACCAGATTTAATGCCTCTTGAGTTCTGTTTATAGAATCATACAAAACACTTGGTTTATGAAAATCTGATAGAAATAAAAAATCAGTTTTGAAAATGTATTCAAATAGCATTTACTACCATTTCTACAGAAATATTCGAAAGAAATGTTTGACAGTTCATTAATTTCACGAATGAAAGTTTGCAATCTTACAGAAAACAAAATTTCCAAACATTTATTATAATAACTAATAAAACCCATGTACAGATCAAGGTTGTTCTAATTGTGAGTAAGCAATTTTAACAAGTTATAAAAACAATTCTGTTTGTAAATCTTTGAATATTTGTAACTTTCGATCAAACATTTTGAACATAAGTTTATAAACTTTTTTTACATTGTGTTAATAATAAAGTCAAGTATAATTGTATAAGTAAATTGTATAAGTTTGATTTCGCTAAATATATCATGACGAATTATATTATGTATGTCGATAGTCAATTATAAATTATAAATAGTTATATCCTATGACCTCATCGTAAAAAGCAGGAAAGTTATTATCTTGGCAAAACTCTGTATTTAAGGTTCTCTTTTATCTCTGGTTAAACTCTGGTTAATCGACAGTTAACTCGTAGTAGTTTCAACAGCAGTTCGATGTATCACATATCTTTTCCTCTCTTTTCTTTTTTTAAGATAACTTTCAGGATTTAGAGCCTCTTTCAACATTTTTGAAAGAGGCTCTAAATCCTTTGTAACATGTTTAATGATTAATAGTAAGGTATTGAAATTAAAAAAATGTATCTTAAAGAACATTCATAACTTCCAATTAGAATTTCGATATCACATTAATTTCTTTCATAAAAAAAATTTAAATATCGTATAAAAAAATATTTTATGCACATTAAACTTAAACTATCTACTTTAAATGCCCTGATGAAAATTGTCTGGCGACATTGTTTTTCAATAGACAATATCCGAAAATCTATAAGAATAGACTTTTTGTCTATAGTTCAAAATAACATGAATTGAATATACATGCATTGATACATGCTTAACATTTAACTTTGACCGTATAAGTAGCTCTTCTCATACATCATATTTAGTTGATGTTTTCACATAAAATAGTTTTGTTTCTAATCTTATTATAGCTCAAAATAATTTTTGAACTATATAATTCTTTTAGTCGACTTTTTAATGAATTATTAATTAAACTGCGATATAAAGTGTAAATTAACACACACGTCAATTTTGCAAGGAAAAATTGGTTCGCCGATATGGCACTTTCCTGCGGCACCTTGTAAAATGCACGAACGGTGAAACTCAGCTTTCTTGTGTCGATTTACTCTTATCATCGTTGCTGCATCCGGAGCTTCTCGTTTTTTTATTTGAACGTGAAAGCCGGATGCTCGAGGGGCGTACAAGGGGAATAAAAAGAGAGCACGAGACAAAGAGAGCATACCGGAAAAAGGTGGAATATATATGAAACTTTGACATATAGCGTTTTCTTTTTACTCAGCCATCTTATTCAATTCATAATTGTATAATTCGCACCGAAAGGAGGTTTTATGATGTTTCTTCATCACCAAAGTATCTCATCAAGTATCCTTATCATTATTATTAATTATCATTATTATTAATTAGTATGCACTATTACTTGTGTCTATTATTAATTAATTCTTCATAAACAGAAAATTTGAGAAGTTTTAATTAAGCTTTAACGGATTAGATCCTATGGCGTATTCGGAGAGACGATCTTTCTGAGCATATAAAGTATTAAAGCATCGATAGTTTGTAAGTTACAAGCAATCGAACCGGAAATTTCAAAGTCCTTCGAAACGAAAACTTCGGAAGCGATTCTGTTGCGTTAAAACTTTAGATGTATCTGTCCGATATATTTACCCTTTTAAAATTTTTTTATATTCGAAAAGCCTGTATATATATATATATATATATATATATATCCTGTATATATAACTATAACGTGAATTTCCCATATCACCGGTATGTTCGAGACTACGTTTGCGCCAACGACGATCGTGGCAAACGCGGTTTTATCGTTAACGATGTGTACCAGAGATCTTTTTGCGATGGCACGTTTTGAGCCATGTCTCATGTATCGATCTCGTGCATTACGGCTCAGGCTACATTCCACTTTATTCTATCGCGCTAGTTTTATAACGGTAGTGGACTAGACGCAGCTCATGACTTTGAAAGGGAAATATGTCATACAATTTTCTTGATTAAGACGCGTATCTTAATCAACTGGATCGTGCGCCAGCTCGAAGGCTCAAAAGCCATTTTGCACGATAAGTGCAAAGCAAGGAAATAGTACACCAACGTCCAGATCCGGATCCCGCATATCGATTTGCTCGTCTCGCATGTTACGACTCGAAAAGATCGTCCCTCTAACCCAAACCTGTCGTGCGCCATTATACAACGACGATGAAGATCATTGGATATGTCCGTGGGACACTCTCTTTAAGCTCTTTAAGTCGTTAAGCTCGTGTCGCAAATGGAAGGTTCGCGTGTACGTGTTGCGAATGGAGGGTACATATACGTGTTGCATCGTCTTTACTTAGGGAACTAGTAGCGTTCTTATCATTAACAGCGAATAATGTGTTAATTATAGAGGAAAAAAATGCTATTGTAACTTAAGATCTCTGAACATAATCAAGATAATCCACGCAATCTTGTTTATTTATTCCCAAATAAATGTTTCTCTTCATTTAATTCGACGACATGTTTATTTTAGGAAGATAAATGATGTCTTAAACTTATTTGATTGAAAACAAACGACCCATAACACGATTACTATGCTTTAATAAAATTTAATATAAAAGTACCTCCTTTTATAAACCTTACGGAAATTGAATTTCGATCAAATTGGGTGAAAATTTGATATGTTGTAGATCTCGTCGTCCTGATGGGATAATAAAAGGTCTCCATAGGCATGATCTCATATTATAAATTACCCGTTTCACTTCCACGAGCCGTCATTTTTCAAAACGGGCTAATACTTATCTTAATACAATATCTTATTTTCAAAGAGTACGCGAGTTTCTACGTCATTTGCAATTTCTGTGTGTATTTTTAAATAAAAAAAATTATAAGGCTTTAATATTGACTTGATTGCTTTTTACAAAAAAGCTGTAAAAGTATATAATGATATCGAGGTCAATAACTTGATTTTACCGATTTGTGAGAGACGAGAGAATTCACAATATTCAAGCACTTCGATTGTGAAAAGCAATCAAGTCAATATTATCTTTATAATTTTTTACTTAAAAATATAAATAGAAAATGCAAATAATGACGTAGGAATCGTACTCGTCGAAAATAAAATATTATATTATTAGCCCGTTCAGAAAAATGACACCTCGTAGAGATGAAACAATTCATTATAGGAAGTCATACTTGTGCACTGTGGAGACTTTTTATCAGATTGAGATCTACAACATATCAAATTTTCAGCCAATTCGATCGAAATTCAATTTTCATAAAGTTTGTGCGGGGTCTTTTTTTATCAAACATCAGATAAAAATAATTATTAAACAATATTATTTTACCTTATTTTGCACCCAAATAAGTAAAGTAATTGTGCAATCCTGAAAAATATCAAATAATGAAAAATCAAATGAAAAATATCAAATAATAAAAGAAAATCATCTATCGATGTTTTTTTTCATTACTTTCTGATTAAAAATATTATAAGATATTTAGTTGGGTAATGAATATTTTGCACCGTATTTTTCATATTTCACGTTCCAACATGTCATCGACATAAAATATAAAATGACGCCTAAAATATATACGATTTAATAATTTCACCTAAATATTTCTACGCGCACTGAATAACAAGAAAAATGTATCTCTGTAAAAGGAATATAATATGATTTCATTGAAAAAGATGTAATTGCAAAAAAAGTGGGAACATCGTTGGAAATTGGATATCATTACGTTTTACTTTGTCCTCTACCACTTTTTCCTATCATAAACCATAAAAGAAATGTGATCTCTTCGAATTATCTGACTTGTTCCGTAACCAAATGAAAACACCAAATGAAATAAAACATTATCTAATTACACAAAAGCGATTTTACTGATATTTATGTTTGATGATTTTATATACTTTTTGATAATTTATTTATCTTAATTCTAAAAGAAAAAAATTACTTTACATACTATTCCCTCCTGATATTATCTTATTGTATTATCTTATGTTTTGACATTCAAATAAAATCTTTGATCTCCGTTATTCCCTTGGTAGAATAAGATATAGATATGGGATGAAATAATATCCTGGGGGACAAAGTTTAAGCCTAGTTTATGTAAGTGAGTTCTAGGCACGCAGGTGTAATCAGCAAAAGGTCGCCTTAATAGCAACTGTTAAAATTATTATGACTAATCGGGACAATCTGGATAGACGCGGGTTTGGGGCTCCAATCGCGATTAATCTTTAAGCGTCGCGTGGTTTTTTAAACAGATTATAGCCGTATCGACCGTGTTGTCGCCACTGCGACGCCATTCGCTAATTCAAGACCGTCTTTGGAAATCGTGACGAATTCATAATGAATTGTCGATCATTCATCGTCCAGCCGACGCACGTGCACAAAATACATAGGCGCGAAATAAT
>Ga0157364_1009023_pt1 | contig 10345 bp, 3 predicted proteins | sample AttsexASBM2_FD_111476 | JGI IMG/M metagenome (GOLD analysis project Ga0157364, IMG submission 111476) | Fungus gardens microbial communities from leaf cutter ant in Ribeirão Preto, State of São Paulo, Brazil - Atta sexdens ASBM2 | ecosystem: Host-associated > Fungi > Mycelium > Unclassified ... | reverse complement strand
TATCTTTAAACCACCCAAAGAGATAGAATAAATCTTAAGAAATCCTAAAGATCAAAGACTTCCACTCAACTCCGCAGGAGTGTACAAAATACCTTGTTCCTGCGGACAAGTATACATTGGAGAAACTGAGAAATTGATCAATCTACGGATAAAAGAACAACAAACGTGATGTCGGGTTAAAATATATGACGCAATCAGTATTATCAGAACACAACGTCGAAACTGGACACCAAATATTGTTTGACAAAACAACCACAATAGTCAACATTACATCATACTTTCCAAGAAAGTATAAAGAAGCCATAGAGATACAAAAACTCTAACAATCTAAATAGAGATAATGGCTACAACATAAATAAAATATGGAAAACTATTTTCCCGGTTAATGAGGACTGACTGATTTCCCCCATCCTTCCCCTCCTCCATCATTCTCTTCTCCTCCTCCATCACTCCACAAGTAGCGTAATATATGAAAAGGGGCGATCTGGAGAAACAGCTCAGTATCAGGCTGTTCCCCGCCCTGATGAAGTGAACTGCAAGGTTCACGAAACGTTGGCATTTCAAGAATGGATTTGGACGCGGAAGAAATCCGCGAAATGCATAATCTTTATATAGAAAGGACCCGTGGAAGTCTCAAGAATATTATAAATATTACTTATTTCAATTAAATGGGTGGATCTCGTAAATTGGCGCCATCTATAAGGAAAGTAGGGAATTAGCAGTAATCTATAATAGAAATGCGTGATTGATGTACTGTACCTATTATAATATTATATTATGTATTTTTTGTACTGGTACCATTGTAGCGTTAGTTGCTCGAATCAATTCTTTTTTCCGGTTTTCCTCTCTCCCTCTCTCTCTCTCTCTCTCCCTCCCTCTCTCTCTCTCTCTCTCATGTCATGGCATTCTGCTTGCAGACCTTTTGTACCTTCAGCGATAGATTTTAAGTTAGTACTCGGTAAGATTAATCATCACTTTATATTCATTGCGAGATCGGTATCGATTACTGCTCATGTCGTTAAGTAATTATTCGCCGTCAGATGAATGCTTATTGTAGATTTTTTAGTTTCTTGTATTCTAACTTAATAATGCGATATCGATATCAAAGTTATCGTAACACACTTACGTCTCTATTTTTCCGTACGTTCCAAATATTTATTGAAGTTTATATTAAATCATCTTATGAGTTATCATCTTATGACTTATGAGTCAGAAACAATGAGTAACATTTCTTTGTGAACTTACTGATTTTTCATCAATCTTTCTTCGCCATTAGTTAGCTGTCGCTGGCACCCATGCTCAGCGCAACATTGGGCACAGCAGCCACAATGTAGCCACAATTACGCCGTACACTGCCACCTCGTGGCAGTATAGTAACAGTACGATAGCGGTATTTTGTGCGAGTATCGTGAGATATCGCACGCTTGATTATCTGGGGTAATATTTTGCCCAGATAACCAAGCGATATCTCACGATGTGATAAATACGGTACCGACACACATAGTACGCCGTACGCTCGTATCAATACCGTGGAATACGTATCAATATCATGGAGATATTTTGCTATCTGGTATTGAAGATTTTATCACCGATCATTGATAAAATCTTCATTAAGTAAAATATTGCCATTGGTAAAATACATTGAAAACACCACTGGATCGTATAAATGAATAGCTTTCAATGCGAATGATATTTTTATTAATAATAATCCAAATATTATTGCGATTGATATTCCTATTGATGCGTATCTAATAGTAATATACATTAATATCTAATAGTAATACAACTAATATACATGATATTCTTATTGGATTATATCCAATGATAAAATATTTAACACTGATCGAAAGATTTTCTTATTGAACGCCTCAAATAATAAAATCATTTGATAATGATAATTTTGAGTCCATATTTTATCATTAGTTCAAATGATTTTACTATTGACTTGAATGATAATACCACTGACATTTTTTGAGTAAATCCGGAAAATAGAATGGATAAGAATCAATTCGATACCCAATTCTGTAATTTTGCACGGAAATCATTAGTTATACTGTTGTCTCAATTGTCATCGCCACAGTTTTAATACTATGATAATCCATCATATTCTTGGTTTTACAGCCAATGCATACGCAGAACAAAACTGAACTCTTCGTTTGCTCATACTGTCGCTATTGTATGTAGTTATACTATGCTATTGCTGCTCGACGCTTGCCGCTTGCCGCGTGCTGTCTGAACTAAGCTTTAATTTGGTCATTTTCGTTACCGTTTCGGAAATAACAAAAGTAAAACTCCTCGTGCGATCTTAAAAAACTTTTCACTTGTCAAGACAGCGAAAGCAACACGTCTCGAGCTAATTTAGAAAATTTTTTGAAATAAACATTTTTAAAATGTCCAAATGTAAATATATTTTGTATGTTGAATAATGTACGTTTTAAAACATTCATACTAAATCCATGGACGTTTGGACTAAATAAAAATCAGATTTGGATGTCCAATGGATGTTGTGCTGTCTGAGTATTTTCTGCTTTAATTACACAAATTCTCTGCTGTAAAACACATTCTGTGCTTCAAAAATACAAATTATTTTCTATATAAATTTTATTTTTATAGCAGAGAATTTGTTTTGGTTATATAGATATTTGTTTACTTTAAAAACACAAATTATCTTCTTTAAAACAAATGCGCTGCTTTGAAAACAAATTATCTGCTTTAAAAACAATTTTCTACTATAAAAACAAAAATTATATAGAAAATGATTTGTGTTTTTTTATAATACCAAGAATTCAACATACATTGTCTGCTAAGGGTATTTCAAATTACTTTTCTCTACTAATGTTTTCATACTTTTGTATATAAAAAAATCTAAAAGTATTTTTCTTTTTTAAATCATATGAAATAATTTAATTCGAAATAAGATAATAAAGAAATGGCTTTCTTATACATACATGATGAGAATGTTGAGTTGAATTTGGATGAATGTTGTCATCAGTAAGCAAGCAATTATTAATTAATGGGATTGCTATATGGATTTGTTAATGGCAATTACATCGCGTTACTAAATGTGTAAGATATGTTGGATTGGCACAATGTGATTTGATATATCAATTAAATTATGAGATTGCCAATTACATTCAAAGTTAATCAATATGTATTTTAAATTACCTTAGAACTATGATCGCACGCCAATTACTTTCGAACTTGTAATTCAATTATATATATATATATATATCATAATTTGAGATATAATAATTCCTAATACTTCACCGAAATTAAATTAAAATCTGTAAAGAACTTATTACGAAAAATATTACCTAGGTCGAGAATTGAATTCGGATTTCACGTATATCATGTTAGTATTCTCAGAGTCTAGCGTATGGTATCTCACAGATATCATGGATATTATTTCTGTTTGTTGTCTTAAATTACAGACAACGAAAAGAAAGAAGGAAAAGGTAATTATTAGATATTTTCTGCTCAATTCAATATCAGTGCGATCAATAATTAATTGATCGCACTGATATTGATAATGAGACGTTTTGTGCTGTAGACTTGTGCATTGACTTTTGAGACCAACAATTACTTTCATCGTTAATACAACGAAGAACTGGAGAAAGATCTGTATATTATTTACAAGACAGAATACCAGTTATATTGATTCAGTTGAAAAAGGAACTATGCAAAACTGATGTAAAATTCTTCGTTATCATAGCGTTATACATTCAGATCCAAGAAAGTCTAAGGCAAGAGACAATTATTAAGAATCTTATAATGGTTGCAAACTTGCCTTTTCTGTTGAATGTAGCCATTAAATTATTTCGCTTACTTCATTTTGATAAACATTCGAGGGAAAGTTCTTGCGTAATTAATAGGAAATGTGATATTAATTAATGATTAATAGTGCTAGAATTTTTTAAATGACTTGTAAAATTAATGTGTTAAAAATTTTTAAAGAAACGCATCGTAAAGAAAAATTAAAATAGCAAACTAAAAACGCAATGTTTATTTATTATTAAAGATATTAAGAATATATACAAGTAAAAATTTAATTAAATGGTTTATATAAGTTTCTTTTATTATCTTACTGGAAATACTTCTTTTTCAAAAGATTTTAAATTTTACACACATACAAGAAAACTTTTGATATTTCAAAATTCATATGGATTTCTGTTATTATCAAAAGTATAATAAGCAATATATGTTTACCACCACTCTAGATTGAGATTTATATTCCTATTTTGAAAGTCTTCTGTTATTTCAACTTTGCAAAGAAAGTAATAATAACTTGAATTTTTATTCTTTCAGAATAATCTAAATTTCATTGAAGGTCTTCCTATTTTGACTTAATAATTGTTTTAATTCTTTTTCAAAAATTATTACATAAAAATAAAAGATATGTATTAATACCAGTCAAATTATTAAAAAAGATCAAATAGTAATAGCTTTAGCTCTTCTTCAAAAAAATTATTATATAAAAATTATTATATCACAAGTTCAAAAATTATTACATAAAAATAAAAGATATGTATTAATACCAGTCAAATTATTAAAAAAGATCAAATAGTAATAGCTTTAGCTCTCCTTCAAAAAAATTATTATATAAAAATTATTATATCACAAAGTTTACTTAACCCTTACAATAAAATAAGATTTCTTATATTAAAATAATTAACAAATTACAAATAGGCCTTTAAGAATCGGCGCTGTAATAATTGCGCGTTTATTTCGATTGATCTAAAACAATCCTCTATTAATAATATATTTGTCGAATGTTTCGGCTTCCAGCCTTCATCAACGAGTGTATTACAAAAAATTAAAAAAATCTTCCTGTGGGCATACTCCGACATCAAATGTCCTATAACCAATATAAGCTGGATGGTCAATGATATTTGATCTTAAATATAATAAATGAATATTAGGGTCGAAAAATATTAAAAAACTTACAGGAATTGCTGTGGAGATTTACTTCAGAAGTACATCAAATATAAATTAGTCCTAACACCTTCATAGTTGTTGTAACGCAAATTCTTTTTCTCGTAAATTAAAATTTAAGACGAAACAATAATAAATAATTAAATAAATATAATATATAAGTCGATGATGTTCGTGCTGCGGTGTCAATCGTCGTAATGAAAATGTATTATTTTCAACTATAGGCTTTTAATGGTCAATCAAATAATAAAAATATGAAGAACTAAGTAACTCAGTATCTTTGTTTAAATTAATACTGTTCTTTTGATGATTATCATTTCTGATATTAGTTTTTTATTGTAGTTATGTTCTGTGTCTAATATTTGACGTTATTCCAATCAAAATAATGATTGTGACATGTTCTATGATTCGTGACAATCGAAGAATTGATTTTATTTCTGTTGATGTCATTTTTTGTATTCGGAAATCTTCATTTTTAATTATCTATATTTGTCCAACATAAGACGCATCACAATCATTACAAGAAATTTTATACACAATGTTCTTTTTGCAATCTGCAGGAAGAGGAATTCTTTTTTGCGCTTTTATCATTGAATTGAGTTTGTTAAGGTTGAAAAACGAGAATTTAGTATTGATATCTTTGATGATATTTTTAAATTTTTCGGAAATAGATTGTACATATGAAATTGTGAACTCGTTTTTTCTTTAATATCCTTATTTGAGGAATCATTATTCTTATTGGTGATTTAATTGAGAGTTTTTTTATTTATTAAAACTTTAATTCTTTCTCGTATTATATCAAAAATGAAATTTAGTTTAGGATAATCATTATCTAATAAAATTTTCACCACTTGTTCCAAGTTCTTTTGATGGAAATCCGGGTGTGAAATTAAACATTCTATCAACCATTCCTATAACAATTCCTTTTTTTGGGGATATCGGATGTTGAGACTGGTAATTAAATAATATCTTTCCCAGAGAAATATGATTTGTGATATATGTCAAACTTGATGATATTGTTTTTAATAATAATAGTGATATCTAAAAAATTGATAGTTTTATTTAGCTAATCTCACATGTGAATTGTATTCTAGGATGGTAAGAATTAACTTTTTGTAGTACAAGGTTGGCTTCAGATGAAGGGATAGCCATAATTATGTCATCAACATATCTAATAAAAAGGGATATCAAAATTAGCGTCTTCAACACTTGTTCCTTTAAGTTCTGTATTATATATTGGCCAATATTGATAATGAGGAATAAGATAATGAGGAATAGATATACCGATTCTGTTTGTAAATCTGATCTTATCAAACGAGAAGTATGTCAAATTAAAAAAATTGCTTTGAAAAATTCGTTCTTTGGTATGTTATATTTTTTAAAGATAAAGTTTCATCTATTTTCAACACTTCTCGAAGGTAAATCTATGGGAATGTTTATAAACAAAGAAAGTACGACGATTAACACCGCAGCACGAACATCATTGACTTACACAATATATATTATATTTATTTAATTATCATCGTTTCGTCTTAAATTTTAATTCACGAGAAAAAGAATTTGCGTTACAACAACTATAGTGTTAAGACTAATTTATATTTGACGTACTCCTGAGGTAAATCTTCACAGCAATTCCTGTAAGTTTTTAATATTTTTTGACCCTAATATTTATTTATTATATTTAAGGTCAAATATCGTTGACCATCCAGCTTATTAATTGATTATGGGAAATTTGATGTCGGAGTAATCATAGGACGAAGATTTTTATGGATTTTTTGTAATACATTCGCTGATAAAAGCTAAAAGTTAGCCAAAACATCCAACAAATATGTTATTTATAGAGGATTGTTTTAGATCAATCGAAATAAACGCACAATTATTATAGCACCGATTCTTAAAGGCCCATTTGTATTTTTGTTAATTGTTTACTTAACCCTTATAGTGATGTAAAATCTCCCCTAAAAAGTAATATTAACTAATTATACAAACTTGCTTTCTTAAAAAGGGTAAAAAAGGCATTAAGAGTATGTGCACTTTGAAAAACCTATTTATATATGATAAAGTATAAACATGTAAAACCTAAATAAAACGTATTGGAATTGCATTGCGTCTTCTTACTCCAATTTAAAAAAAAGTAATAGAACTTTCAAGTTTCTCCAAAAATATTTTCATTGAAGCTTTTTCTATTTTGATTCAATAATAATAGCTGTAATATTGTAAGTTGTATGTATATATATATAATATATAGAGGATGTTCCACTATAAATAACATTTTTATTTTTGATTTTAGAAAGAAATGTTTCAGATAAAAGTATATTTTGGAGGGGAGGGGATAAGATGATGTCATTGATTTAACCTTGAGTAGTTGCTTGAAGTTCACATAAAGGTTATTTTTAATTTCTTAAAGGGAATCTCCTATTCTTTATTGTACATTTTTATAGATCATCTCGAGAGCTTTCTATAATACTACAATAAAATATTTTTTCATGTAATTCTCGAGTTATAAGGATCGAATGTTATAGTACCGTCGGCATTAGCATTACGCAAGGTGCCTGACTGATGGTTAAAATGGCTCGTAAATATTATTTAAAATCATGTCCTGAATAACATTTGATATCGGATTTGTTGAGATCAAAGTTAAGAGGTTGTACCTCTTAATTTCATTTTTATATAGAAATAAATTTTTGATGCAAAAATGAAAGTAAGAAAAACAATCTCCAATGACCTTGATTTTAACGAATATTATTCAGGTCATGATCTATGAACAACATTTAAAGATTTTAGTCGGTCGAATATCTTGGGTAATGCTAATGCCGGCGGTGTTGTAATTTGCAGATCTTATAACTCGAAAAGTACTTAATGAAAATGAACTTAATTATAATGTTTGAAAAACTTTCAAGGTAACCCAGTAGAATATACAATGAAAAATGGAAATTCTCATTTAAAAAATTGAAAGTGACCATTACGTGACTTCCAAACGACTATCCAAGGTCAAACCAACGATACCACTTTTGTCTGAAACATTTTTTTCAAGATCAAAAATAAAAGTTATTTAGGATGGGACATTAAAATGGAACATATTGTATGTATATATATATATATATATATATATATATATATATATATATATATATATATATGGTTCCAAATTCTACTTAAAATATTAGATAAAAATATTATGTTCCTATTTCTAAGTGATATCACAAAATCCTTAATGCTATATAATATAGATGACCGTTTTTATGTACCTTAACATTTTTATATTACAATTATAAAACGAGAGAAACGGTGAGATTTTTTAAAATTATACACTTACCTTTTTAAAAAAAAATAAAAAAGGCACTAACAGTGTATGCTTATCCAATGAAATTACTTTTACAGTAAAATCTAAAGGTGATAAAATGTAGATGATACATATTGAAAAAAAAACTAGTGTACCAAAAAAGTACAACCTAAGTGGTACTATCTTTACTAAGTGATGATACAATACATCTTTTTATATTTTCTTTAAAAGTCTTTCTATTTCAATCTCTCTTCCTAAAAAAATAATTGTAACTTTTAAAAAATAAAACACAAGTGGTATTATCCTTATTAATAGTATTATCTTTAATTCTAATGACACATATCATTTGTATTTTTATCAAATTAATTAATTAAATTCTACAAAAAAAGTAAAATCCAAGTGATACTATCTTTTTATTATATTTTTATTATTTACTTAATTTTAATGATATGTATCATGTGTATAAAAGATTTGATATCAACAACATACAAAGTTGAATCTTATAAAATTTTTATAAGCTAAATTTTTATAAGCTAAATTTTATCAAATCAAAAAGTAAAATCCAAAGGGTATTATCAAAGCTTTTAAAATCCAAATGATATACTATCAAAGAGGCAAACAAAGAAGCAACTTAGAACAAGAATAAAGGAACAAAAAAATAATATAAAATTTGATCCATCTAAGCATTCGGTTATCTAAACATATTTTGAATTTTAATTATACTTTTGATTGAGAAAATGTAAAAATTTTAGATTTTGAACATAATCACAATAAAAGATTACAGAGATGATATATATAAATGAACAAAAAAATGATATTAATTGTAAAAAAGATACAGAAAATGCTGGATGGATCTTATTTTGAAATTTTAAAAGAATCTTCATATTATAAAAATAGCTATTCCAGTACTTACCATTGTATGCGTTTCAAAATAAGATAATAATAGACAATATATGTTAAGTAACTATAAAATTTATAAATATTGTTCCGCATTGTTTCGTTGTCGAGCTGACATTCTCAGTCATTCTTGGGACAGAATAATGGATAGAATATAAAATGCCATCTCCAGATATCTTTAATTTTAATTTTTGAAGTTAATTATTTTATTATACATCATGACTATAAGTTATTACTAGATCCAAAAAAATTTTATGAGTTTTAAATAATGATTTTAAATAATGATTTTAAATAATGATTTTTTTTTAAATACATTGATTTAAAATTTATATACATGACTATTAACTATCAATTTGGACAAAAACGTCGATCTTCGCTAACAAATAAGAACTTGTTTTAAAGGAAAAAAATGTTAATGTACATTTGATTACATTTCACTAAAAAACATGGTGCGATGATGGATCTAAATCTAATGGTTATAGAATTGCTATCTAAAGGATGATATGGAATAGCTAGAATATGCATTTAGTATGAAAGATGTAAAATGTATTATAAACTGATGAAATCTCTGCAAAGTCGTTTTTATTATATAGTCCTTATTTTAAATATATTTTAATCTAAGATCTCTGAACGTGCTTGTTTCTGGTCGTTTATTATATACTGCTTTCCAATGATACTATCTTCCAAAATAATAGCGATACTATCCTTATTTATTTAATTCTATTATTTGTATTATTTGTATGAAAAAAACCCAAGTGATACTATCTTTAGTAATCTTTACTATTTACTATATGTCTAATGATCATTTGTATAAAAATTGTTATATACAATGAAATTAAATATATACTATATCTTTGTATTCCTATTCCAATCGAAGTGATATAATTTTACTTTAAAAAAATTATTATATATATATAATATATATATATATATATATATATATATATATACATAATTCATTCAAAGATATTCTTTCTTCCAACTAAAGTAGTAGTAAATAGTTTTTAATTCTTCTTCAAAATATTATTATATCATATTATTATATCATAAAATATTATTATATCATAAAATATTATCACAGCAAAAATATTATCATAGTATCATAATATTATCAAAATTACCTTCCTCAATTCAAATATTATCATAAAGAATTGAAGAAGTAACACATTTTTATTGAATTCGAAGCAACAAAATGAGAAAATTTTATTAAAATAACAAAATTAGTTAAAATTG
>Ga0157364_1009022_pt1 | contig 10345 bp, 7 predicted proteins | sample AttsexASBM2_FD_111476 | JGI IMG/M metagenome (GOLD analysis project Ga0157364, IMG submission 111476) | Fungus gardens microbial communities from leaf cutter ant in Ribeirão Preto, State of São Paulo, Brazil - Atta sexdens ASBM2 | ecosystem: Host-associated > Fungi > Mycelium > Unclassified ... | reverse complement strand
TGTCCGACTGAGAAGCAATAAATAAGTTCCGTGATATAACGAGGAAGACTCACGTCATCTGTCGTATCTTTAGAATATCGCGCCTGAAGCATTAAAATTTCGGATCATGTAATTGCAATTATATTATACTAACAAAAAGAAAACTTTTTCGTGAAGAAACTCGCAAAAACTTGTTCGATAAGTAGAGATGTATAAAATTACGTCAAATTTAATTTGACAATTACAGTAAAATTATAGTAAAACGATAATTTATTGATAATTTTGATAAAATTTATCACAGTGATTGTACAGCTATCGGTATAGCCAAAATAGCTGTGGCTGCAATTTAGCTTTTCCATTAGCTGTCACAGCTACCAATACAGCCAAAATAATTATGTCTGCATTTTGACTTTTCTATTAGCTGCCATAGTGATGATTAAGCATCAGCTATTAATACAATTAAAGCTCTATCTGTCAAATAGCTATAATTAAGACTGCTTGGACGTTATACTAGCTATTTTTGCTACCGCAGCGAACATAGCGCGTCAAACCACGTTACTTGGGCTTGTTCCTCCACTTATTTGAATAAATGGAATTCTACTGTAGGCTAAAGCAAAATAATTTGGATAAGTTTGGATTAGAAATTTTCAAATTGTATAAAAGATTGAGATGTATCGCATAGTGTATTCAATAAAACATACACTATTGGCGCAACAATGTATATTTAATCTATTCGAATCATCTCGCTTTATTCCATTACTGATAGATATCGCCTATATTGCAATTCACATATCAGATACACAAGAGTCATTACATAGAATATATATTATATTACAACGTCGCGCTTTTTCAGGTTTCTTCAACCTGTTCTCCAATCTATTTGCTGAAGTTAAGCCTTTCGTCCCTAGAACTAGCGAACAAATAAAGAGAGGGAAGAAGATGAAAAACGTCGGGAGAAGTGTGTAAGAATTTTAATTGTTAAACAAAGCCGTGCACTTATCCTGCACTCGAAATTCTTCACGTAATTGGCAGAGACGCATCGGCGAGTTGCACGAGAGACAAACTTCAAGAAGAGACGCTGCACACGTATTCAAGGATCGCGTATTAATACGGTAATCGCAGTTTGTATACTCTTCCGCCTGTTCGCCAAGCCGCCGTTGACCTCCGTGATTGCAACGTGCGCGCAAGAGTATCGGGAATATCATATTCTCCGATAGACGGACAGTAGAATTGCATACCTTTCTTGTAATGTCAAGGTTCAATTATTTACAAGGCGAACGTTAAGGCACGAATTAATAAACCATACCGTTGCACGCGGATTTATCGCTCCGCCGTACTCGAATTCGCATTAGTGCTTGATCCGACACTCGCATGCAAGCGAGACGTTCATTTATCTTTGTTGTCAGTCCTCGTTTAATATATGTATGCTAATAAGAAAATAAAAGAAAGATTTTTGTAACAATTGTAATTTCATTAGTGATTTATGTCCACACGTACAATATTTTAATTAACGTATTTCAGCGTTTTTAACTTTTTTCAGTTCATGACATTAAGTCTTCTGCTGATATACACTGCTATAATTGAAAATCTATAGTTCACGTATGTCATAAATTTTCTGTACTAGCAGTGTATATCAGAACACGGTGTAAATAAACCAATGGTATGTTGTCAGATGCATATGTTTCATCAACATAGATGTCACAATTAGACAAACAAAAGTTCTAAAAAAAGTTTCTATTTCTTATTCTATTTAAAAGTTATTATCTTACGATAATATCGTTTTGGTTAGTATAAGAGTTAATATAATACAGATTAAACAATTTTTACAAGTTTTAAAATATCGTTTATTTGCTCGTTTTTTACTTATTTAAAAATTTTTTTTTAATTTTTGTGACACACTTAAAGACTCTTTATGTTTTTATTGAAAAATCCTCACCTAATCTATTGAAATTATTCGGCGTATTCTATTGAGATTAATTAGAATAAAAAATATAAATTTCTTTTATCATATATCATATAATTTTATTATCATAATGAGATCTTTTAGATTAACAAAAAAATTAAGATTTTAAAAACATCATTAGAACAGCCTTTTTCATCTCCGGCATACATTATTAAAATATACGATGATTCTGTGAAAGATTTTATCTCGAATGGTATTTATTAAACAGGTTTAATCATTTTAAGTGCGCTCTTATTTTCGCAATTGAACATACAAGAAAATAGTCGACCGAATTCCACAAGTTAATAGAAGGCTCCATTAAGTGCCTCTCGGGAGAAGTGCTCTTTGCATTTTTAGTTTAGAACGCATCAAATAAGAAGCTATTAGCAGCGGAGAAAAATAACGGCAGTATATTGGAAACGAGTTCTTTGAATAGTTTTGGGTGAATCAGCTTCTAGCATTTAGAAAAAGAATCAATTTTTATAGGTAGGGGGAGGGAAAAGAGGATCGCGCGGACGAAGAGGAAAACCAGAGGTCATGGCGGTCCAATTGGCTGTTTAAATATTTATGAGGACGTTCTCCACTCGAGACGAGAGAGCCTAAGCAGCACCACCCGAATTCTTATCCTTTGTAAACTTTCTCCCGAACACTTTACAAACCGCACTTCTTTATTCCGTCCACTTTTCTCCTTCACTCGTTTTGTTCACGGCGAATTAAAATGTTTAGAGACGCATTATCCTTTAGTTTTTTAAATCTTTTCTGAAACGCATATTTAAACGCAAGCAATAAAATTATACTTCAGATATATCTTAATGTCTAAATAAATTTTAATATTCAATAAGATTTATTATTATTTTAATAATATATATTTAATTTAATAAAATTTTGGAATTTAATTAAATATGTATAGTAATAGATATATTTTGTTATTTAATAACAGATAAAAATTTTGTAGAAATGCAACAATATATTCTAACTCTTAATTTATTTTACGTAAAAATAAAAATAATTTGGATGTTAATTCTAAGTTTAAAATAGATCATTTTTATGACAATTTTAGACGTTCACGAGAAAAAAAATAGAAGAAAGTCATCGTATTCTTCCTTCTTTTGAGACATTGTCTCCTATAAATAAGAGCTCATTAGCATGATTATGTGTCCAGGCAATCAAGTTGGAGTGCTCCTGGACGGAACGCCGGGCCAACGATGTCAATCCGGGTCAAATGATATTTATCTAGCGTAAACGGGACGATACGTGGTGGATGGAGAAGACATCTTCCGAATCGCACGTATCACCAAATGAGCTTGAGGAAACAAGCAAGGAAGGTGCTCGGTTTCTTTTCGCCACGAGCGAGCATGCGAATCACGTAACAACATTGTAATGCGGTTACACACCTAGTCATATTTTCGCGTCGAGCGGCTCTATCGCGATTTTGCACAATATATATATTTCAACAAGTCGATATGCGGTCATTCATGGATCTAGATCCGCAAGGATAATTAGCTCAAACTGCTATAATCTATCTTCCGCGCTTTTACCTGCGCACATACGTATGTACCTTCCTCCCTTCCCTGCCGATTGTGTTTCTCGCTCGGTAGTCCATTGCTAAGGCGCGACTTCCGGCTCGATTTGCGGCGGGAATTATATCGGATTTCTGTCCTTTCCCCGTGCACAATCATCATTAGTTTCCCGGAGTTGCTCGAGAAGGATCAATCAAAACAGACGTGTTTACGGTAAACATTCTCGCCGGCAGATAAATCGACTGCTACGATAATTACATATTTCGGGAAGAAGAAAAAAGGCGTGAAAGGCGGATAGATCAGGCGAATTATTCGCCTGCGGATATTTCGTGCGATTTACACAGTAAAAAATATTTTGTATTTGTATTGGAAACGGTCCACTAAAGTCTTTGTTAAAATATGTTGAATTTTTAACATATTCAAGCGTTAATTTAACATATTGTAACTGTTATTTAAATATTTTATTTTAAATGAGATTCAATATTTCTTAGTGTCAAAATAATAATTTATGAGGGAATCATCAAATAATAAAAATTTTTTTTAAAACGTAAATTATAAAATGAATGAATAAAATACGTAATAAAATACATATATCATGATATTATAAATGTTAATTTTTCTGAAAAAATATACTTCTATACAATTTGCTTACAAATTGTCATTTTTGTATTAAGAGGTTAGATTACCCCTAAGGCCCTAAAGTAATACCTAAGTTTGGGAATTTTTTTGAATAAATAAATAACTGTGATAAATCAAAAATTGTTTTGTTTCGCAAAAAAGTGCATTTTTGCCTTAAAATTCACATATAAAAATATTAATTGCAAAAAAGTTTTCAATATTTCTAAAAAAAAACCTATGTATTTCTTTGTATTAAAGAATATCTTGTAAAAATTTCAGATAAATCGGATAAAAATTGTAAAAGTTATGTTGTGCACCGATTTAAAAAAAATGCTGTTTTGAGAAAAATGCGTTAAAAATTTTTCAAGAGAATTTTTTATAATAATCGACAACTGTAACAACATGACAGAGATGTAATTTCGCTACAAAACTATTTCCATCGCATTACGATTCGACTTTTTCAAATCTCGGACAGTCTAATCCCTTAATATTTTTACATAATATTTGTGTTTCTAATATTCATCTTGTGTTAAATTAACACCAAACTTTGAATGGATCGTTCGGGATACGTGAAATTTGATACAAATTTTCTAACCGTGTAACGCGGCGCTCGCGTTCTTGCGTAAATTGAGACGTAATAATTCGCAATCCGAAGCAAGGCGACGACAGGCGCCGATATTGGAGGAGGGAGGGAGAAAAGAAAAAAAAGAAAGAAAAAAATGTGACATTCCGTTTCCCGATCGAGTCCACCGTTCCCGCTCGATCGGACGCACTCACGTCGCGCGGGAAGCGATATCGCGGCGCATTGCATGAGAGAGGGACATACGTTGCACATATCAACGATTGCGCTCGTGCGAATCCTGCGTAACACTTTCTAGAGCCGACATTACACCGGGCGATACCCGGACGTTACAAGACCGCGAGACGTTGGAATAAATAGAACTTTGTGAACGTGTTCGAAATGTCCCGGTCACTTGCGCTACCGGCGTGACGGTGACTCTCGTTCGCGGTGACTCTGTCATGCCAATGAGTGTTTCCGCCATTTCCAGTTCAATTCATCACAAATCAAGGCAATTTGATCAAATTCATTTCATTAATTCTTTTAATAATTTTCCCACGATATGAAAGTTATACTATTTACGAGAATGGATGTCACATATTTTTTATTAATTGAAATTAAAATTGCGTACAATGGAAAGAAGTTTGATTGCATTATAGTTATAACTGAAGGAAAATAGACAAATCAGAGACAATCAGAATGTTCTGATTGAATCTATTATAATTCTAGTTAAGATTTCATTTTATTTAAATTGTCCTCATTTATAAATGACATGTAATATTGTAAAAACGTGTCATTTCTCACTTCTGACGTTACGATGTAATATGACTACACTTCTGAGTAATTCAGAAGTCTTAAATTTAAGTGAAAGAAATCCTGTTACTACTTAAAGTCGATCTTAATATTTAAATATTTAGCTGAAAATTTATACAATAAAAAATATTTTATATTTGTGTTAGAAACGGTTCACTCATACTCTTTGTTAAAATTTTATGCCGAATTTTTAGTATCTTTGAGTGTTAATTTATATGATATCATTTGTGTTATTCGAATATTTTGTGTTAAATTGATATTTAATATTTTTTACAATTAATATTAAAATAACACAATTACGTTATATATGTGAAAAAACAAAAATAGTGTTCTTAAAAAAAAATTTTAAGGTAAATGAATAAAATGTGTTAATTTAATATATCATAAATATTAACTTTAGTGAAAAAATTCCTTAAAAATTGTGCCAATGTTACATTTTTTAGTTTGAGTTTTTAGTTACGTTGTTGATTTTTTACATAATATTTGTGTTACTTTAACACAAAAATTTAAGTGGATCGTTTAGTTGAAGCATATAAAATACGTTAAATTTAACATAAATTTTCCAATTGTACATAATCAATTTGGTAAATCGCACCCCGAAATCTTATTGAAACGCAAAATTAGAGTAGTAATATTATGCATTAAAAAATATCACGTATGAGAATTTTAATTATTTCAATTAAATTTTGTATTAAATTGACAAGCAATTTAATACGTAATCTAATTAAGATAACCAGAATTCTAATTAATATAATTAAAATTTTCTAGTTTGTTCATTATTAAACAGGAATTTTTCTCAGTGTACGTTACCATATTCAAAGTTTATCTTATCTTTAATTATTAAAAAATAATAAGTATTCAGAAAATTCATCTCATCTTTCATCACCCAAAAAATTATTTTAAAAGCAAACACGCCTCGAATTATTAGAATTCGTCCGATTTCCTGCGAAATGTGCTGGATTTTGGATTGAAATTCTCGTTTCACGTAACAAAGCGGAATCGTAAAGATCGTTGCACACACATATATACACACACACACACACACACACACACACACAACACACACACACACACACACACACACACACACACACAAGCGGGTGTCTCACATACGGGCGTATGCGCGAGAACGCGAGACGAAGTCATTGCTATTCGCGGCCCGCCACGGGAAACGGAAGCCCTCCATTATCCCCCAAGGCATCGGATACGCCCGTATCGCGGCACATTCCGTTTCAAACGAAGACAGCGTCGAGTGCAAAATTTCCCTTCTTCCGGAGCTCCAGGCATCAATCTCGCTCCGCGGAACTGTGGCAAACAGACTCCGACACAAAGCACGAATGCGGCAAAGTCGTTGGAAACTCGTTGGATAAATGCAGCTGACATGGTGCTAGCCGGTACGCAAATAACGTAATAAGTAAAATAAAGTAATAATAATAGCTGCGTTATAAATGCGCGCTTCTTACTCGTATATTTTCGAATCTCACGCGGTAAAGTCTTTACCATCTTATACTAATCATTTATCAAACTGACCACGTGAAACAATGCGAGGAACTAACGTCGCTTCTTTCCCGTTTTAGCCGACGATTAATGACGCGCCGCCGGTTTGATTTGTTACGCTTCTTTCGACGAAGACAGCGATGATTTATAATATAGTAACACAAACTTTTCCGATATGCAGCGAAGATGGATTTCTACATAACTGGAGAAAGAGAGAGTGAAAGAGATGAATGAGTCTCGAAGATGCGATTCTCCCGAGAGGATTCATTCATTCGCTCATTCATCCGTGACGACGCAACGCGTCACTCAGAGATAAACAATTGCGTGAAAATACGTAGATTGCGATTGCGATATGCAAATGCGCTCATGTCATTCTGCTAACATCAGCATGATTAATCTTCATCCGAAGAGAAGAAAAAAAACCAATGGAAACGATCGCTTGATACTTCGCGAGTAAGATTACTCCTCTTTTAAGAGAACATCACGTTCTTTTTCTAAAGTCGTAAACTTATGGTCATTAATTAAAATTTATATTATATTCATTAAAATTATTAATGTAAATTTTTTTTTAATATAATTTTATAAATGTAAATTTTAATTAATGACTAGAAGTTTACGTTCCTTATGAAAAAATAACCTGAGGAAATTGCTGCGTTTTGAGATATGTACATGACAAATGAACGTGACAAATATTTCTATTGTTACACTCATATAATATTAACAGAATAGGATTTATGTTAATAATATTAATTATTAACATAAAAAGGGTTATTTTTCAATTAAACATATTTTTCAAAAAAACATGCGACGTCCTTTTACTTTTACCGTATTAAATATTTACATTTAATGCATAAATGAATTATATTCCCTTCTCCTGTTTCCGAATCATCATTTTTTTTTTTAAATGTGCATATGTATTCGATCTTTTCTAATGATTTAGATACCTATAGTAACCTTACTTACGAATCACCGCAGAATCTCGAGAGCGCTCGAGGAAGTTGTTGATCGCGATAATAAGATTATATGAAGATCATCAGTAATACCGTTTAATGAAACATGCTTATCAGCAAACGAGTAACGTTGCAATTGACGTAAATTCATTCGCATTAATCCGGAATACCGGGAGCCGCATCTGTGGTTTATCGTTAAAACCCGGAAATAATTTCGAGAATGCGGAACTTCGAATTTCAGAGTTCATTAATATGCGAATATGTGTATTTTAATCCTGGATTAATTTCAGGCTGACAATTCTGTGCGTGCGTGCAGCATATCGGATTTGGATCAAAATCCAAATGGTAAAATATGTGTACACGCAGATAAATTAATCCAACAGATCAAAATTAATAAACCGAATAGAAGTAATGTTGATGAATGCATTAGCGAGCTTGTCACGGTGGAGTTTCGCGACTGATTCGCGAAAACCATCGCGCGAATGTCCGCGACGCGTGTTGCATATGCAACGGGTGCCCGAGATACAACACGCGTGAAAGTCGAACGACTCCTGCCCTCAGCCTGCTTTAATTACAAGAAGTTCGTGAAACCGATCGTTTCTGGCGAACGCGCCGCACGAGAAGCCGGCTGCGACGGTTTATCGCACGGGAGGAAGTGGATTATTACAACGACTACACTCACCCGGGCACTCCCTTTCGACGGAATGTCCTTCGCGTCGCGTCTGTCATTGTTCCCCGCGTTTCTTGACCATTCATTTCCTCGGTCACCGCGAAGCGCGGTGCACTCATTGCAAGAGACCGATCGTTAAACATGATAGAACTGAAATTGGTAATAATGAGAAGAATAAACGAGCGCGAAAGTTTGTTTGCGTCTGTTGTACATCATTTATTTTATATTTTACAGGGAATAGACAAAATAAGATGAACTCTTGAAAAATCTATCTACTTGTTTTATTAATATGAAATTGTTTGTCTTGAATATTTACAAAGACAGTTTGATAAATCAGTTATTTTTTTTTAAACTCTTTTTTACCAAAACTTTTAACTCATTTTTCAACATATGTAATCTCCTTTTAGAAAATCAATGATTTATCAAACTGCCCACGTAGATTCTGTCTTTGTTGGAATACATGCTTGTAATAGTGTAACACAACATAGTGTATAACACAACATAGTGTAATGTCATACCAGTCTTTTAATAAGAATATATATATTATAAAGAATAATTTCTTCTAATTGTTTAGCAGAACAATCTCTTTTAATTATAAAGCAATATCTAATTACTTGAAAGATATTGGAAAAAGAAATTTCTTCACTCTACTCTTCAAAACTATACAAATTCGATAATATTTCGATACAGCACAGAAACTTGCAATAACACTGCTATGTTACAATATTTCTGGAATGTTGTAATGTTGCTAGAATGATTTGTGCTATATGAGTCAAATTAAGTAATTGTATTGATCAGGAAAAATTAAAATTTTAAAGAATAGAAGACAATTTTGAAAAATAGAATAAAAAATAAATTTCTTCCTCTCTAACATCATTTATAAATAATTGATAGATTCTATTAAAAGAACAGTACCACATTCTATTATAGTATTCATTAGTGTAATTCTATTCTAACAATATATATAATATGTATTGAAAGCAAATGATGAGCCAAATTCTTATTAACAAAACAAATAATAAAATAAAAAATGTATTTCCCAGATCATATTATTTTATCTATCCTGTGTATTAAATTTATTATATATACATGAAAAATAAATAAATTTATTACACAAAAATAATATGTTATTAAATATATATAAAAATAAATTTATTTTCATGTATATTATAAGATATATGTGAAATTATCAACAATCCTTTGCAATTCTCTTTGTTATTCAATGTTCATATAGCACAAATTACAAGATACTCGTTCGTATTATTGCCATCTGATTACGAACTTCCGTTAAACACTCCGTGAAAATTTTCTTTTTCTTTCTCTCTCTTTCTTTCTTTCGTTCGTGTAGCGTTAATCAATGGATTCGCAGAAAGCGGAATTTATGGCAAGGTAGAATCTATTACAAGAGAATACGGTGATTTAGTGCGAAAGGTGTACATGCCTTTTACGGCAGGCAGTTCATTCCGCAGGAACGAGAGAAAACGAGCTTGTATCGGCACACACGAGGCATGATACACGTGGTAATACATGCAATTTTCATTGTGCATCTTTTCTACTGTCCTTCTTCCTCTCTTCACGATTTGCGGCGACCACGTTTCACAAAGCACCCTTTCATTAATTGTTAATGGTCGCGCAAATTGTTCTCGGGAAACGGCGTGGAAATGAACGACGCGCTGCAATCAGCGATGGCGAAATTTTCCCTGAGATCACAATAATCGTTGTAATTAACATCGAATCGATGAAGTTTTCCACGCGGTGAATTCCGTTGACCGTGAGACATGAAAATCAAAGAGTTCT
>Ga0157364_1009021_pt1 | contig 10345 bp, 9 predicted proteins | sample AttsexASBM2_FD_111476 | JGI IMG/M metagenome (GOLD analysis project Ga0157364, IMG submission 111476) | Fungus gardens microbial communities from leaf cutter ant in Ribeirão Preto, State of São Paulo, Brazil - Atta sexdens ASBM2 | ecosystem: Host-associated > Fungi > Mycelium > Unclassified ... | reverse complement strand
TGAGATCTCTTATATTCATTATTAACTGTGTATAATTTTTTTAGCTTCTCCAATAAAGTTTTATTAACGCATAAAAGCACTAATAACATTTTTAATTTCTCAATATATATTTTTTTAGAATATATACAATATCAGAATCATGAATTCTAAAAACTTTTACACAATTCGCAGCCTGTGGTATTTTGGAGAACTAATGAATTTTGAAATGTTTGTAAAGAAAATAAAATACGATTTTTTAAATAAACCGTTTGGTTAGGCTATCGACAATTTAAATTTTAATCACTAATTGAGATCAATTATTCCTTATTGTAATTAGTCATAGAAGTTTTTGTGAACTAAGCTGCTAGGATGCTATTAATTAACAAAACCTCGTTGTTCATTAAAATTCTAGTTCATTCTGTTTTTTAAACATTTCAATTCAAAGTTTTATTATCAATATATATAATATTGAATATCAAGAAATTATAATGCGCAGTGAATTCTTTCGAAATTTTTTCACAGGAAAAAAAGTTGACTCCAGTTTCATCATAGAATTTAAAATTATAATGAGGGTTGGAGGTTCTGGGATACTCTATTTACTTCTGACTGATCTCTCGTAAGAAAAATGTCGCGTCCCGGCATTTCGCATTACAGACAATTTCTACGCGTAATATAAACGTAACTCGCAAGATTCGTTTAAAAAAAAAAAAAGAAATATCAAGCAATACTTTTGCAACATTTATCTTCGCGATCATCAGGGATTGGCGAAACTCACGAATGTTACGTCGAACGTCAGACCTCGTCGTTTATTCGGAATGCATGTGTAGGGAACAGTATTCGTCAACGTTCCTTCTAAGAACGTTAAACCACGGAGGAAGTTCGCACACGAATCGCATACGGCTTAGAAACGTTTCTGGCGCACTGTACTTTTGATGTGAGCGATCGATGCGCGAATGGTTTGCGTACTTCGGTTTGGCATCAAAGCCCGCCGTCGGGGAAACTAGTTGATCAAACAAACAAAATTCGAAGAAATAGTTAAAAATGTTCCGAACTGGTGAGTAACTTTGCGTCGCCGTTGCCAGAAGCCGTAACGTTGTAGTTCATCTCCTGTATAAGCGGGTATTGATTTTTCGCAGTGAGTTCTCCGCTTGGCCATCGTATTTCGACAATCTCGTCTCTCGCATCGGATAAGACGGTTTTTCTGAAAACCGCTGATCCGATATTTCGTCAACGATAATCCGCGGTACGAAATTCCGTGCCTAAACGCGTCGACTCATGGCAACACGGTCATTGAAAAATTGGAGAGGACCTCGCTTTGTTGCTTTTGCGCCATTTTCTCTTCTCTCTTTATCTTCCTTTTTTTTTTTTATATTTTCACCGGAATATTCGTTACGGCACAATATGTGTTTTTGTTGGAATTTTAAATACGAGAAAACTCGTGCGCGCGAACGCAAAATATTTTCCTTGTCTCGCGTGGCCACAGTGTAAAAAATTGAAGGGGAGCTAATTGTTCCCACGCTGAGGCAGATTAACAATGAACGAACGCGAGAGCGCGAATATTGCCGGGACGTTATCCGTTTTTGGCAGCGCGCTGCGCTGCGCCGTTCGCGTGGATATTGTCCACGATAGCATTCACATAGCGATAAGTCCGCGAGCAAAATCCGTGAATGTCGAAGTTGCATAATTATGTAAATTATTGGCAACGAGTGCGCATTCAATTACAATCGGAACCATTAAGTATTTAATATCACTCGTGAACGCGTAATATTACGTCATACTAAATTGAATGATTTAAAAGAACATTCCAATAACTGCGAATCCATTATATACACAAAACGTGATTATAACGTAATTGTGAACGTATCAAATGAACTTTTCAAATAATGAAACGGCAAAGGACATACACGCGAGATGTGTACGCACAACGTGATTAAGATATCACGAGAGATATCACATCTGTGTAACAAATCAACAAAGTTTAGGGAACGCGTTAATTATTCGCGCACGTGTTTAATTTGTTTCCACATCGTTAAAAACACGCCGTTGTAAATTACGATTATAACCGCAGGATGCGTATTTTCGTACTTCACTAACGTTCAACAATTCTCGCGTTAATAATTCGATACGATATGACGGTATCGATAACGTGCTAACAATGCTGCCGCAAAATCGTCACAACAGATGCTCGAGAATACATCTGTAACTGAGAGCGGGAGAAGAGCGGGAAATCCATTTTTACGCTGTCCCAGTGTAACTTCCCATTTATCTTCCACCTGTGCCCATCACGTACTTGTCCGGCGAGTTCGAGAGTTCGTAGCGGAGACGGATGTCTCTCGCGAAAATCAGACCCGAAAGATCGATCGAACAGCGAAAGAGCTAGCCGCGTTTCTGTCTTTACGTCCTCCTACGTCGCCGACTCCTCTCCGGATTCTTCGCATCGCTGATCTGCTTATTGGCGTGTCGCGGTCGACTAATCTATCTTAATGTGAACCCATCAGCAACTGTGATTTTCCGGACGCTTTATTCACCGTTTGTTCTGACACTTTCCGTACGGTGATTATTCTGTAGTCACAAATGCAAACTGATTGCAAGATCGAAGTGTTTTTGAGTTATCAAAATGTTCAATAAATACGCTCTATAAATAAAAGTTCTTCATTAAAGATTTTCTCCAAAAATTATTGATAATAAAAAGTTCGAGAGATATAAAAAGATATGAAAAATGCAAAATATTTTTGTTCAAAGTAAAAATAAATTAATAAATTAATAAAATTTTAAGAGTTTCCTTGCAAGAGGGTAAGTAATTGCTACAGAAAATAACTGAGAATTAGATATTACGCTATGCGGTTTCCTTCGTCGATAAATTTTTTTTTTTTCAAAAACATTACATTACTCTCATGCTCTCGTGAAGGCACTAACACGACAGACAAACGACGTCGCGACGTCTGGAATGTCGGAATGGACTCATCGGACGACCGCACAGAAGACGGATGCTCTTCGCAGAAATCAGACTCGATGGATCGATCGAATGAAGAAAAACCTGCCCCCATTTCTTACTGTCCCATACTGTCCCAGGCTATCTCGTCCCTTTTCCTTCTCTTCCAATGTTCTCTCTCTCTCTCTCTCTCTCTCTCCCTCCCTCTCTTTTTCTCTTTTTCCCCTTGATCTTTGCGATCCTCATACGATGGACCATGCACCTTTCTTATCGTATACGGTACGGGCAAACTCGTCCATTGAGGATGTCACACAGGGACACCCTCTCAAAAGCGACAAACGCCACTCGCGAAAATCAAACGCGAAACATCGATCAAATGCGGGAAAATTTTCTCATCATTTTCTGACATTAAAGTTTTCGAAGAGTATTTTCGTTTTACGATGTATTTACTTTGATTAAGTCAATGTGGCATAGACATCTTTATCATTTTCTATATTTTCGATATTTACCAACAGAATTTATATTATCCTCACAATTCGCAACATTTAAGACAAAAAGATAAAATTTCATTCAAACAAAACGTATTACTCGAACGAAATATATTGTTCGAAAGATAAAAAATTAGATTCATTTTAGCCTTCAGACATTTTGTTGATAAGAACTGTCATGTATTTTGTCTCTCGTTATCATTCGTGCAATATAGACTATGGAGATGCGTAGCGTTTCGAATGTTCTCTAAAATTTATAACCCTTCACGAGATTTTCCCAAAAGAGTAGTTTGCAATTTTGAATGTCACGAACACATTTTATACTGTAACTTTCATCGTTATCGGAATTTTTTCGCTGTCCATTTAGTTCTTAAGAAGTTTACGTTAATTGTGCTTGCCAAGTAGTCTTTAAATGGTCGATAATCTCACTTCCTCCAAATCGTGAAATTTTTTGTTCTAATCAATGGCACGTTGTTAATGGCATTTCCAATAAAAACCCCTGGAGTGTTTTGTTTCTTTGTATTTGTTTCTTATTTCCTGCGACTCGGTGCGTCGTTCTCGTGATACCAAGATACCAAGATACCACCGTGGCGAAACATTCAGTATCTTGACGGGGGGTTCTCCTTATCTGTCCGAGGAATTTCAATTTAGAACCACCGCTAACAAGGACTCAAGGTCCAATCCACGAAACCTATACTCATACAATCGCCTGTATCTCGCCATAGCATATCAAGGAAGCTTTTGTTGTTGCGGTACTGCGTACTTTGGAATTCGCATCCAGTTGACGTACGAGAGAGAGATTCCGATATGACGTTTATTTTCCAACTGCGTCTGCATACTTATCTGCAAAGCTGTGCTATTTCAACTTTATGCTCGAGTTCCTGTTAGCAATACTATCGTGGATGCTGATATAATTGTTACAATAATACGTATATAATTGCAATTATCATAATTACGGTTGAATTATACACGTGATGTCCGATAAATGTTACAATCATTTATAATGAATACATGCTGTATCCTTTTTTATATTTATACATTGTTAATGTTCATTTTTTTTCATTTAAAGTGTTATTTATGTATTTTGATAAAATAGAAATATTAATTCTTTGATTACTTGTGCTTAGTACGTAAGATATTTTTTATAACCTAACGGCAGATTTCGCCTAACGGCGAAATAGCTTGCACTACGTTCTATGAAAAACTAAAGCCTACAATTTTTTTTCGGGCTTTCTAGGATTAAAGTCAGCTCACACAATCGCCGGGAGTTTTGGAGCCGAATGTTCATCCCGAAAATCAAACCTGAAGGATCGATTGAACGGAAAAAAGCGCCTTCCCATCCCTAAATTCCTTCACCCCCAAACGGTTCTCTAAGCCATATAGGGTGACATACAATAAAATATTTATAAGGTGAAATCACGAGAAGGAAGAAGATTCATTTATATGCGCGTTGAGAAGCTTGCATTTTTTTGCCAAAAATTAAATGATCGTTAACATTAATCGAATTCTGGATTTTATGTGCCTCATGATAAAAGTCGCGTATATACTATGTTATCTCGATCTAGGAGTATCAAGCTACATTTATAATGCTATATATAGGATACTGATTATAGATTCATGTTTCTCTCTCCTCCTCCCCCCCCCCTCTTTTTCTTTCTCTCTAGACGCTTGAGGGGATATCATCTCAAAAAGCACAATAAATAACGATTTATCTCTCTATCTCTCTATCTCTCTTTTGAATTCATTTCACAAATAATTTCCGCATATCACATGACATCCTGTATATACACGCGACATATATCATGTTCATTGCCTATACAGTCCACTACGCTGTAAACGGCGACTCGCACTTTTCTCTCATCCTCGAGAGAAAAGACGAGCCGGTTGGTTTCTCGTCGCGTCGTAAGATATTCGTTCAAGTGGGCACGTCGCGTGTGTGCAAAGCGCACTGCTGCAGGTACTACATGGTATGGTGCGGCTCGATGCTGATCGCGCGGAGCTTGACCCGCCGCCCATTGGAACGAAGAGAAGAAGAAGAGAGAGAGAGAGAGAGAGAGAGAGAGAGAGGAATCGAAGGCGGAGGAACCTGTGTCCTCTCCTGTGGAGGATCAGGAGGTGACGAACGAGATCGGCGTTTGCCAGCGTTAGTGCCGTAAGGTGGCACTCAAGAGCCTCGTATCACTATCTAAATGACTGGCGACTGTCAGGCCCATGAGGCCTGAATTTAATACGCGAGAGATTTTGGCTCGTGACGCGCTCGCCGCTTTTCTCGCGTATATACATTCGTACAACCCTTATCCACCCGCACACGTTATATGTATATCGTACAAGCGCGGGTATACACAGTTAGAGACAGATACTTGTAGACATAGGCTCGTTTAAACGCGCGTTTACACACGCGCAGTAGCATAGAAAAATTCACAAGTATTCACTTGTATACACACGTATACATGCTTACATATACAGGCACACGTATATACGCATGTAATCACGATGCGCCTTCGAGCGTGTCCCGCGAGCGTTTTTAGCGGAGCGTGAGCTTTAAAAATGGTACCGTCGGTATCCCGGAGTGGTCGCGTCGTTTGTCACAGGAAATTTAGTGTCATTATGTCTTCCTCCCTTCGCAAACGGCAGCGACGACGACGACGACGACGACGACGACGATGATGACGACGACGTTAGCGCATCGGAGAACGATTTTCGTATTTATTATTGTGGCCGGATGAAGCGAGATGCGTGTGTGCGTAAGTGCACTGTGCGTATCCGAATGAATGTGATGAATTTAATAGTACATCGTTACTTTTCAGCTGCGCCAGCATTGGCAATTAAAAACTAAACGTTTCCGGTTATACATCCGTAGATCTATTTTCGTGTTTCTCTCTCCAGATGAATAAATATTTTTTAACAGTTCTATTTGACACAAATTTGATTTAAGCGATATACTAAATATAGTATAAATATGACGTAAAATAAAACATATTGTGCAAGTAAACGTATTAAGAATTATTAAATTTACGATAATATATCGCAATTTTATAGCGGAGAGATGACTACGCGCTGCAAAGGAAAGGTCGCGAAAAATCAATGCTGTAAAAACTTTTCGTACACAATCTAATAATTCCATCGATAATTTTAATTCGTAAAAACTAAAAAAAAAAAGTATCAAGCATTCTTGATGAAGAGCATAGTGATAAATGGCACGACGAATGTCACTTTCGCAGATATTTACTGCACACGAAACACGTTCGAATTATCGATACAATTTTATCTCTTTTCTTTTTTTGGATTTTTAGAAAGACGCTTCGTCTTTTCTGCCAGGCGCCGCGTTGTCGGCGAAAATCGATCCGCGAGAGAGACGCGATTATTTATTCAAATGGAATATTTAGCACGTTCGGTTACGTCAAAATGGATCGGATCGCTGAAAACAATCGTTGTAGCTCGATAATCGGCTTATCAATTAACGTCTGTCAGTTAAAGTACACCGTTCTTTTCTGAACAGATCATGCCTATGTTATTCGCCATCAAAGAGCGTAACTCTTTCAGCACTACCACAAAGAGAATTGAGTGCTGTCGAGGCGTTGCAAAATGAAATATCGGATTCTATCTCTCGGGGGATATCGTTCATCCTTAAAGCCCATTCTTTGTTAATTCCGCGAATTGCTAATGCTCGTACACGCGGACCGTAATGTAAGGGATGCTTCCACGCCGCGTACTAATTATTCAATATCCGCGGGAATAAGTCCACCTTTGTGACTTGTTATTTGATTAATTCAAGTGGCGAATTCCTGATACGAATCGATAACCCCCTTCTCGGATATTTAAATAATCTTTCACCGAGTGTTGTCGTTTCGTATGGATAATTGTTATTGGCTGATTCTATCTTAAATAAATTGAAATGGATTAATGTGGTCACGTGGACAGAAAAGTACAGTACGATCACATAAACATTTTTGTACGTATAACAGTCGATAGTCGGAAGGAACTCGTTTGAGTTGCGCTAAAAGTCTCTTTCAAAATCGCATAATCGAGCGACCACCTTTTTTGTATGCAAACGCGTTTCTTGTGAAAACCTCTAGAAACACAGAGACGGTCCATTTATATACTATTTGATTGTCAGGCCATTTTAAGAGCTAGAGGACCGTTTATACAGAAGCGCGAAACAAGCACGGTACGACTACCAGGAGATGGTAAGAAACTGGGTCAAGTAATGTCTCTGATGTTCTTTCTTCCTTCTCCTTCCCCATCCCGCCCTTTTTTTCTAAAACGATCTTGACTACTCGCGCGCGCACTATGTTCTCTTAGCGTATAATAACCGAGTAACCCCCGCGCGCGCATCCCCGAACATGAAAGTTCGCTAATGCAGTCGGAATTTCCAATTCGTGGCAAACTTTTTGCCACGTCGCTCGTTAAAAAATTCCACGCCACAAACGTGCAAGCTGAATTTTTCATAAAAATATCTTCGCGAGCCTCTCCGCCGCGCGGGTCTCGATGGAGTTCATCGGCGTCGTCGGCCTCGCCTGGGCTCTCAGACTGGGTTTTACACAAACCCTCCTCTCCCACCTATTCCCCGATGCCGAAAAATTCCATATAGGAACTTATGGTATCGGGCGAAATCCGCATGGATCCAAATATATTCCGATAGGATTTCTATCCAACTTTATCCGCCCTTATCCAGTTACCTACCTCTCGATACTATCCGATTTAATATGATACCTTTCCCGGAAGCGTGGCACGCTTCTTCCGATCCTCGTGTCTCTTTCTCAAAAATTCTAATATATCGTTATCAAAAGCCAGTATTCATATACTTCGTTCTTAATTGTAAAATCGTCTCATTGTCTTGAGATACTAATAACTTTCTGATATCTCAAGCACTAGCTTAAAATCATCTCGAAACTTGAGAACGTCTCCGGATTCTACCCTAAGACAAGGAAAAAATTGCAAAGATACTTAACCCCTAATCCCTCATGTTAGGATCTTATTTCAACCCTTAATTTGTCAATACGGTTCTGAACAACTTGCTTTCTCTGAGCTTTAACCTACATCTGATTCCTTTCAGGTAATCGCGTCATTTATCATCGTATCCGAGATTAAGAGACATAAAAGTACGCGCGAGGTAGAAGAGTAAACGGGCGTCTCGATCTTCGGTCGGCGCCCCTTGATTCGTCAATATCCTTGATCGCCAGTTCTCGCAGCTATACCGAGAAGAATTCTGTACTCTGTGCACCGAAAGGGGATCGGTGAAGGATCGACGTCGACGTTCCCGCGACGGTCCGTCGCGAATGCGGCCGTAATTAAGCGCGGCATTTCCGCGTCTCTCAGATCCATCGTCGTCAGCGCGTCGCGCTTGCTCGCAGCGCAAGCATCGTCCCACCCATCAGCAACGGTCCGCGCGTTCATTACCGAATCAATTCGTCGGTCCACGCGTTTACCGGAGACCCGTGTACGGCCGAGGCGCCATCGTGTCCGCGTTACGGCACTGAGGGCCGGAAGGGGATGTTCGCGTGGATGGTGGGGCACGAGCAGCTGGGGCGGCCTGGAGCCCGGAGTCGTGAGCCCGCGATATCTACCCCGCGCCAGGTCTGGGTTTGGCCGGGTCGCGGCGGCGGCGACGGCGGCGGCGGTAGTGGCGACGACGATGGAGAGGTGGTTGTACGATGGTAGTGGTAACGGCGGGTGCTGCGCAAGCAGCGACGGTGGCAAAGGCGGTAGAGGCGGCAGAGGTGAGCGAAAGCGAGCCTGATGGCGCAACGATGACCGACTAGAAGCCGAGTGAGCGAGCGAGTGCGAGATCACCGGGCTTGGTGAGCCACCCCCGTTTTGCCATCAGTCCACCGCCCCTACCCCCAAGCACCCATGCTGTTCTCCATCCCGCGCCATCCCTCGTTCGTTGCCACCACCTTCTCCACCTTCTCCTCCTTCCTCCACCGCCACTATCACCACCGCCGTCGCCGCTGCCACTGCCGCCGCCGCCGTTGCCGCCGCCGCCGCTGCCACCACCGCGCCGCATCCAACTCCTATATACCCTCTCCTACTCCTTCTCTGATGCGTTTTGGCCGCCCCGTTCGGTCTGCTACTACTGCGTTCGTTCGTTCGTTCGTGTATCCCCGGCCGAGAGAGCTTGTGCAGAGTGCTCGCCAACGTCTGCGAGACCCGTGTCGTGCACAACTCTATACGGAGAATAAACGATTCGCGCCCTCGTTCGTCCGCGAACGTTCTCCTTTTTCCCTAAAAATCGTGCCAGATTCTTTCACAGAGCGCGAACAGTCCTCCGCGAACCTCCAATCTATCCTCGCCCTTTCTCATTCTTCGCCCTTTTCCGGTTTGATAGCTAGCCGGCCGGTTGAGAAAAAAAGGGGGTACCCGGTTATCCGGGTGACAGCGGCGGACAGGAAAGGCTCGTTCGCATCGCGGAACCCTGGAATATTAAACTTCGCTCGTGTTGAGTTTTTCTGGTCGCACGACGTGCACGAGAGACACGCGTGTCAATCCACGGTGAGAGAATTCCGTGTTGTGTAAACTACCGCGCCGCTGGATCCAGCGGGTCCTGTTAGGAAGACGGCGATGTCTACACGGCTGTTGTGGCCGATGATGACAACGACGACGATGCATGCTCGGCATGGGATGAGAAGCGACGACGGCGATGGGAAATTGTGTGCGCAGTGAACTCGCGAACTCCGTGTATCTCCGTAACTCCGCTACCGCTATACGGCGACGACGGCGAAACTGCGTGCGTGTGAATGCGTGCGTACGTACGTTCGTGCTTGCGTGCGTGCGTGCGTGCGTGTGCGCTCGTCACAATCGGGAGACACGCGTGGTCCGCGTATACTCGTCTCGACCCGGCACCTCGCCGTTGCTCGCGCGAGACCAACCCCCTTGGTACACCTAAGTGAGGCGTTCAACGTGGCCGATCCTTGGACATGTAAGTAACATGACACGGTCATCGGCG
>Ga0157364_1009020_pt1 | contig 10346 bp, 3 predicted proteins | sample AttsexASBM2_FD_111476 | JGI IMG/M metagenome (GOLD analysis project Ga0157364, IMG submission 111476) | Fungus gardens microbial communities from leaf cutter ant in Ribeirão Preto, State of São Paulo, Brazil - Atta sexdens ASBM2 | ecosystem: Host-associated > Fungi > Mycelium > Unclassified ... | reverse complement strand
GTTAACTTATTGTCTACATGATTCACCTACATAGTTTACAAGAATACATCCGTGTCAATTTCATGCAAATTAGACGCAGAGAAACAGGCATGTACAGGCGTAATCTAATTATCCTCGATGCAACCCTAATTCACGTTCTCTGACGTAGATGTAGTGTTTATTATGCGTGGATCGTAAAGTGTGGCATTTGTAACGAATTCTTCATAACAGTTGTCTGCCTTTGTAGAACTTACAGGTCGTAGTTGCCCTCGTGGCTAACATAGTGGCGTCGAAGACGAGAACAATCGTTGGTTTGACGAACGAAAACAACGGTACTCGTTATGGCGCATCGCATCGTATTCTATTAATAACTCGGCACTGCGGCTCTTTGTAAATTTGCCGAGGGTCGCGGCGAACTCATTGATTCATTGATCATATCGTGGGAGAATGATACGTCTCTCCCGGAAGTGCCATCGTTGTTAGACTAGTGACCCTCTCTAAAATAAGAGTGTCGAAATAATGTTCAATTAAAATTAACTAGTATCAATCATGCAACTGATTGAAAAAAATTATTTATGACAATTTATGACACAGTTTGACAAAAAAAATTACTTTTTTCTCTGAAATGTCATATTCCAAAGATCTTTTCATGTTGAATACGATACCGTTGACAGAATTTAGCATTCATTGGCTGGATCCATGAGAGAGGAGACCATGACCTCCCTTTTTCAAAAATATTGATGTCAAATGTTACATACTTTTTAAATATTTCTGAAATACTTAATAAAAATTTTGATTCCAAAAATATTTTTTAAAGTCATAAGGTATAAAAAAGGTATAAAAAATGTATGTAGTCATTATATTATAGTTTTAAAAAAGCCGTTTTTTTCAAATTGCAGAAAGGAAACTAAAATGAAAGAAGCAAATATGATAGATCTTAACACAAATTTTTCCGACGAATTTTTCTGTCCTTAGGAGAGGAACCGAGAAAATCAGCGGAAAGATTGGATAAAAAAGTTTTTTCCGAAATTTTAAAACTATATATTATATTATTCCTTTTTTGTATTAATATAATTTTAAATAAAACTTTTTATGAATGATATGAATGATATTTAAATAGTACTTTTTCAATGTAATGCCACTAATAATTTAAATATTCTATTCTTTTCACATACACATATTTGACTATAAAAAAGATTTCACTTGCGACCTCCCTCCCTCCTCTCTTGAAAAATTTCTGAATCAATAGTAACGCGTCAGGATTTTTAATAAACTGTAATGAAATTAGCAAAAAAAATAACATTTTTTGCCATATTCAACATTTTTATGGCAAAACAAAAACTTATTTTTATATAAAGTTCACAGAATCTAAAAATGCACTCACAAAATTCAAAAGTTTTAAATAAATTTTAGTTCATGATCATACGATTTATTTTCATCAAGTTATGGTTGTTTAAAAATTCAGACTTTCTGTATAATTATTCAAACAGTCACAACTAATGATAATAAATTATATGATGAAAAAAATTTATTCGAAAATTTTTGAATTATATTTTTAGATGTCATAGACTTTATTATTTAGAAATAAGTTTTGAAAAATGTCGAAAATGATGAAAACATATCATTTTTGCCCATGTCATCCTAATTTATTCAAAATTCTGACGTTCTATACAAATTCTGTCAACGGTATCGTGTTCAGCATGAGAAAATTTTCGGGATATATACTTTGGCACTTGAGAGAAAATTTGATGATGAATTGTGTATAATTCTTCACCAACAATTAACTGTTCATATTTCGAAAGCAATCTTCGCTACTTACTTGTTTTATTTAAATTCAGTGAACTGACAGTTACTAATTACGACCGTAACTTTCTAATTGCATTTATAACTAGTTGATGATCAGGCACTGCTTTATATTTGTAGATCGGTAATGAATTGCTATTTTTTAAAAACGTGTATTTTCGGTCAATTGTAAATCTATTTATCAGATTAGATTAAATTATTTTAAGTTTCTTATGTAATTAGTTATTAATTAATAAACATTATCTTAAGTTTCTTATATATCTATTCTTTAATATCTTTAGGCGAGTCAGAGACGATCGATCATTTCGAGCTTTTTCAAATAACAGTATCATATGAGGGCAAGTTAATAAGTTTTTAGAAAAACATAGTAAAACACATTTTTTTTTATTGATTCATTTTTATTTCTCAATATAGTCTCCTTTCAGCTCGATACACTTGATCCAACGATTCTTCAACTTTTTCAAATTGTCCAAATAATATGATTTGTCGAATCCTTCAAAATAACTTCTGTTTCGGCGATGAACTGCTCTCTGATGGTGAATCTCTTTCCTCCGAACTATTTCTTCAGATTTGGAAACAGGAGATAGTCGCAGGGGACTAAATCTAACGAATGGGGAAGCAATTCGTAACGGATGAGGAAGCAATTCGTAGCGGAATTCGTTGAATTTGGCCATCGGTGTCGGACATGTATGAACCCGTGCATTGTCTTGATGGAAGAACGCTTTCTTCTTCGCCAAATGGGGACGTTTTTTTCTTTAAAATGTTGTTGAACGTCCAATAAGGCTGCATAATAATCGTTTTTGATCGTTTGCTTCGACAGAAAGTAATCGACATGAATTATATCGCGTACATCCCAAAAAACTGTGATCATCACTTTTCCGGCCGACTTTACGGTCTTTGCCTTCTTCGGAGCTGGTTCACCCAGTGAAGTCCATTGTTTTGACTGTTCCTTCGTCTCGGGTGTAGTGAAGTAATGGATTCATGTTTCATCCACAGTAATGAATCGACGCAGAAATTCATCTGGATTATGTTGAAACATCTCCAAACATTGTCTTGAAATCATCACACGGTCGCGCTTATGGCACGGTCCACAATGAGCAAACGCGGTACCCATCTTGCCGATAACTTTTCCATGCTTAATTGTTCAAAATTGAAATCACTGTGCCATATGATATGCCTGCGACCTCAACAAGCTCGCGCACTTTCACTCGTCAATCAGTCAAAATAATATCGTGGATTTTATCGATGATTTCTGGCGTAGCAGTCTCAATTGGACGTCTCGAACGAGGTGCATCACATGTGGATGTACGACCACATTTAAATTCATTCATTCAATTGTATACAGTCGCAAACGCTGGTGCAGATGTGCTATGAACATTATCCAACTCGACTTTAATTTCTTTCGGCGTTAAATCTTTCATACATAGATATTTGATCACTGCACGAAACTCGTTTTTTTCCATTTTGCAAAAAATACAAAGGTTGTTCGTTTTATCTACAGAAAGTTTTTCACCCGAAATTATCTCACCCGATGAATTCCGCTCAAAATTTGACAATAATCAGCTGAGAGATGCTACTTGTCAAAAAATAATGTGACATGACGCTGCGAGTGTCCTCTGACAGATTTTCTAAGAACTTATTGACTTGCCCTCGTATAAACACGAATATATCGTAAAACTGAAAAATGATTGCAGGAACATTAACAGTTCATATTGATGAAAACGATTGATATTTTCGAAATGGGAAATGAGAATGAAATTCTTGCCATGTACAAGCATAATTCTGTTACCGAATGGTTGCAGAAAACAGGACAAGCGGACTATGTAAATAATGGTAAATCGACAATTATAAATTTCAATCTTCCGCCAATTTTTTTTATGTTTATTATTTTTAAACGAGAAAGTATTTAAAGATAAATAATATAAAATACATATAAATTTCGTTTATGTATAAATAAATTAATGTTTATGTATCGAAAATCTTTATGTTTGTATAAATTATTATAGTATAGTATATGAGATGTTTAAGAAATCATCAAATTCTATCACATTTTGATGTCACTTATAATAATATGTGCTTTAAGTTCTCTAACTAAACACATATGCTTTCCGCGTATATTGTTTTTTAATTAACATCATGGCACATTTATATTTGTATACGTAAACTTTGAAGTGCATAAAAGGAGCAAATGATAAAAAGCAATAAAGTATGTAGAAGTAATAATATTAACATCAAAATAAAATAATATAAAATTTCGTACATTTAATTAAAAATAAAAATTTGATTTAGTTTATAACATTTCATGTTATAGTAGAGAATTCTCTCATATAGTAGAGCATTCTCAATATATTGCAATAAGTTATTCTGGATAAACGAACTGTGCAGACCATTCTTTATTAGCGGATGTTATTTAAACAAAATTATTTTATTTCTGACGCAGGTAGCGAAAGCCCAGTTTTTGGCATCGAGGGTGGTAGTAGCGCTGCAGGCGCCAGCAATAACTTGAGACTTGCATCTCACGAGCTGCCAAATGAGATTTCAGCTCCCTATGAAGTACCTCAATTCCCGATCGAACAGATCGAGAAGAAGCTTCTGATTCAACGACAATTGACTGTCAAGTGAGTATTCATTCTGATTGCATGCATTTTTATAGCATTTTTTACTTAATTTATATAATTCAAATCGGTTCAAGTAAAAATTTATGCTTACGAAATTATTTATAATTATATACTTATAATCTTATACATATGTATAATATTGTAGTTTCTTAAATTTTATATTTTAATTTGTAACATAACTCTGATTTAAACATTTTAATTGAAATATATCCTCGCAAAAATTAATCCCAGCTATACCAATTATAATACGAATCGAAAAAAATTAAATAATTAAATTGACGCGAAAGAGTTGTTGTATTTATCAAATAAAGTTTAAAAAATGTCACTCATCAAAGCAAGAAGCCACCATAATCTAAAGACCAGAGCTGTTTCTTCAACAAGTTTTATATTGAATAAAGTTGGAAGTTTTTTTGAAAAGGGCATTGATGAAAAATTTCTCTCTGATGAAAAGAAAAGTTTTAATATATTTTTCTTTTTATTTAGAGAGAAATTTTGCAATGACTTTTTCAAAAAATTTCCAACTTTATTTAATATAAAATTTGTCGAAAAAATGACAGATATATTTTATTATTCTAGTCAATCTCTAACGTGTAGAGTTTATATATTAAAATTGCATCTCGAATAGAAGGGTTGATTTCAATTAGTTTAAATGATTTTATTTTAGATGATCAGTAAGTTTAGATAATTATTTTGCGCCGAATTTCAAGGGATACGATTCTGATAAGTAGGCGGCTATAAAGCTGAGATCGCGATATATTTATGACTGTGCGAAAGGCACTAAAGTATTATCGTTATACCGAAGGATATAAAGTACTTGGCTGTATGTACGAGATAATACGTACGCGATCGAGTATCTAATAAAATCAAGTGCCATAGCTAGATCACTATACAGAATGTCTGCAATGCAAATTTAAGTCTTAGACATTTTAAATAAAAATTTGATGAACACTACTAGAAATATAAATTGAAATTATTTTTAGAATAGCAATTTTAAAAAACGACTTTGGAAAAATTACCTTTTTCAAAAGATAAGACGTTTGAAAAAATATCGTGCTTCTTGTATCTTAAACGATATAAACATTCTGCTTTCGAAATCATGCTGTATGTTTAAACGAGATCACATCGGGTAGATGATCATCATAATCCATTCAAAAGTTTTTACAAAAATTAAAGAACGTATAGATAGAAGATTGCTTATTTTTTGCACAATACTATGGAATCATCGTATTAATCGTGAGATCGATTTTTAACGAGGATATCTCTGCCAAGAATATTCTGAATTAGCTTGCTTCTCTGTTGAAGGAATATTAAATGCTCTTTACTAATTCTTACTTAAATTTTAAGCAGAAATTTGCATTTATTTAGAAGATAAAAGAGGAAAATGATTTCTAAACTGGTCAGAAAATCTGAGAAATTCGAAGAATATTTTGGTCACATTTGCATAATATATTCGTAAATATTTTATGGTTGTAAATAGTTAATATGATTAGGACAGCTGTACTTGTAGTCATAGATCGGTATTTATAAACGGTTCTTATATTTAAGACCATCTTAAGTGAAGCCTTAAATGTCATGAATCATTACAGTATTCATAGTTAAAAATCTTATATTTAGGATCTTAAATAATGTCTTAAATAATGTTTCAAGATGCTAATATGGATTTCTGATTGGTTCATTTTAAGACTGTACTTAAGACAGTCTTAAATATAAAAATCGATTATGAATACTGCTCATAGAGTCGTAATTAGCATCTTAAAGAGTTAAGATGATCTTGAAATAAAAAACAAACAGTATCGACATACATAGTATATAATGATACGACACTTGGGGCTGTTATACTTCCTGTGTCATCGTATAATAATGAAAAAATGTTTTATATACGATGTTTTATGTATACTAATAGAACGCCAACTCGGCAATGTTCGCCAGGTTTGCGTCCGCGCGAACCAGTTCGGAATTATTATCGTCGTTAGATATTTTACTGGTACCGTGATGTATTATGTAGATCCGAGCGAAGGATATAAACGGATAGATAGAGACTGGTAGGTCAGGCCGCCCACGTCTTAACTGGAACGGTCGAGGCAGACATTTGCGAATTTTACGCGAGAAATGTCGCATTGCCAGTGAGACAGTTCTGCGCTCCTTCGAATTCCTGCATCTTTTGAATTGCTTTCTACATTTTCGAAAATTTTTATTTTTAATAACAACACCTAACTGTTTTGTATTATACCTATATTATACTATATATATATATATATATATATATATATATATGTATATATATATATGTATATATATATATATATGTATGTATATATATGTATATATATGCGCGCGTGCGCGCGTGTGTGTATACATACATATAGGATTATATAGGATATATATAGGATTTGTGTTATATCCTTAGAGACTTATTACTGACAATTACGAAAATTATAATAATGAAATGTTGATATTATTTTAGTATCGTTTTGGTGCAATATTGAATTAAATTACACTGGCTGAATTTTTAATTTTATAATATTGTTGAATGTATATATTGAGAATTGTTAGTATCCTTTACAGAAATTGGATACTGGAAAATAGTGATTAAGTACTTATTAGGAATATAAAAAACACTAATAATTAGTGCTGTTTATACTCAAAATAATTAATTCATATCTTACAATATTCAATTTCTGTAAGGATATAGAGAATTCTAAATTTAGACGCATGTTTATATGTGAGCACTGTTGATGCCTTACTGATTGTGTATTCATGTGTTTTGTATCTGTCGATATAATATATACGATGGTTTGATTGAGTGTATAATTAAATTTGAAATACAATATTTGAGTATTACAATAAAATTTTAATTTAATTAATTAAACAGCACTATTGGCAAAGTTTATTTATGGATTAAAATTTAATTATTTACAAAAAAGAAGGGAACCATGTAACATTTATATATTATTTATATTATTTTTAATCAATCTCTTTCTCTCAATTTGCTTTTTTTTAAAGTAAATTGTTACAACTACTTGCTGCGCAACAATTTTTAAGATATACTCTCATGTTATTATTATTTTTTTCTCGCATTTAATTGTATGTATTCAAGAGCGACTTTACTCATTTCAAACTTAATTTTTTTTATCATACATTTTTATATGTTTTTGCTTTGGCATTTCGATTTTGTAATCTGATTTTATGCGCCTTATTTTTTTTTTTATTTTATTTTAACTGTATATTTATTTTTGCCAAAGTGCTTGAGGGAATTTTCCCAGAGCGCTCAATAAATGGTGAGCTCTCTCTCTCTTTCTTTTTCAACTGATCGTTTCAAATTACAATATTAATCGTTTAATAAAAGCCATATGAAGGACGAGTAGTGAAACATATTTGACTGAGTACACATTATTATTTACAAATATGCCACATGATTGCAAATATATTTACATTGATATATTTACAGCGTAAGTATCGAAAAAAAAGGAATATATTCGTGCGTTATTTAGATCGACTATCTTTGTTTACCAATTGCATGAAAACTGCGGATTACCTTGAGACGGCCGTTGATCACCGATAAAATCGTCGTCGCCGACGTGAACAGAATTCTCGTTGCTGCAGCCAATAAAGCTGCGATCAATAATTCAACGCGGGACGTATGCTTGTTTGGCCTCGAGATGCTTAATGTAACACGATAGTTCAATTCGAAATGTATGTCATAATCGTTAATGCTTATTTAAAAAATAAAACTATCCCAGTAGGCAATCAAAAGGTTTGGCGAAAAAGATTGTTTCGCGAACTATGAAAAGAACTAATAAGCTCTTAGCTCATTGAGAGATAAGACGCACTTTTGTAATTGTCAAACATTTGACCTTGTTGCGACTCTGTATAACGATCTCTGCTTCAAAAATCAATTATAACTGATCTTCGTCATGAAATAAAGGCCAATAAGCTTATTCAAGATAGTTTCGTTCCATTCACATTTCTATCTGTTATTCCTAGAGTACTCACGATATATTTCAACGGTATTGAAGCGAAAAGCAATATATATTTTTCGACGGCGACGTCATTGATGATCTTTAGAGAGAAATAACGATGACAAATAACGCAACAGATAAAATACTGGAAGGTCTAAGTAGTAATTAAATAAACGATAATAAATATGCGTGCGTATCACGCTATATTCTCTAAATTCTTTGGAGTAGAATCTCACTCTAAAGAATAAAAATTTAAATTAGGTCAGTCTTGAAAAAGATTGGTTCAGTTTTTACTCTTTAACGCCCACTTTCACAAATGTAAGATTAACTTTAATCTCGATTCAACTTATTCCTTATCTTTTTCCAATTTTAGAAAAGGATGAAAAGAGTAAGGTTAACTTCAATCTCAGTATCAACTTACTCCTCATCATTTTTCCAATTTAAAAATTGGAAAAGGATAAAGAGTAAATTGAACCGAAAGCTAAAGTTGATCTTGCATGTCTGGAACCGGGCCTTAGAGTGAGATTTCACTTTTCCAAGTGACAATTCACTCTAAAAGTTTTAGAGGGTAACGACGGTTTTAACGACGGTTTAATTCATTGCCGCATTGGGTATGCAAAGGATACAATGTGCAATGTAGGGAAGTTACGTCATGTAAGCGGAAACCATGTATCGGCTGTTTTTACATGCAATTGGAGACCACTGTGAAACGCGGTGGGATCGCAGCTCGAACCGAGCGCGGGGGTGAGTTGAAGGGGTTGCCCGCGATCAACCGCCCTCCACGGCCACCCGCTCAGTGCTCGTGCGACCGTCGTTGATGCCGGACGTACACCCGGCAGGGTACGCGACTTCCGGCACGATCAAAAAAGTTACATGCGCGTGAAGAAGGTTTTAGATATCGTTCGCACGAGGCTCGTGTGCAGCGCGCCGTGTTCCGTATCGAAAACCGGTATTAATAACCGGTGATCTGCAAGATACGAGAAATGGACCTCACGCTAAACCGTCGTCGTTATGATTATAGAGATTATTTCAAATCACCGGGATCCGATGAAACTATAATCAAGTTCGATCATAGCGTGCAGTGTTTAATATTCCAGCGATTCTAGCTATGCGATCTCCATGGAGAATTAGCGCCGTGTGACGGAAGACCCGCGAAGATGATCTAATTATTAATTTTATTATTTTTTAAATACAGAAGATATCCTCTATAATTCGACAATTATGTTTATCGATAATTGATCACTCCATTGGTTTATTAAAAACAAACATCTTGATATAAGTATAATGGATTCTATTCAGATTATATTAAACCGCTCTTTACCTTGATTTGGGAATCACATATTTTGATTTATCGATTCTCTCGACGCGCGATGTAATTACATTACTGGAGCTTGAAAGCGTCCGTACTGCAACACACGTTCGATCCACGTAATTGGTATAGGGTGAGAGATGTAGCGAGTTAAGAAATCTCGCGTTTAAAACGTGATATAATCAGACTGTAGCAACACTAATCCTTACGCGAACGACACTATGAACGAGATCGTTCAATGCTGGCGAGTGAGTTAATTGAAGAGAGGAACGCTTCTTGCGCTTTAACACCGCGTCAACAGCATTGATGACGCAGAAACGCGCAATATGCGATTTGAGGATCTTCCAAGAATTTGATTCAAATTTATTTATTCTTTTCTTAAGTGAGATTTGTTAATCCATGATTTCCGCTTACTTGCACGTTGTCCTTATAATTCATGCGATACGAATTTAAATTTCGTAGAGAACTGAAATATTGAATGATTATCACGGACTACAAAAAGAGATTCAGGAAAAAGAAAATTTAAAGAAGAATCTTGAAGAATATGAATAAATTTTTTTAAAGATATTTATTCGAATGCGTCGTGCATGAATTGATAATATTTTGGCATTTTTGTCACTCAAACAGAATATAAAAAATATCAATGTGAGTATATCATGCGTCTATTTCTCATCGTAT
>Ga0157364_1009019_pt1 | contig 10346 bp, 5 predicted proteins | sample AttsexASBM2_FD_111476 | JGI IMG/M metagenome (GOLD analysis project Ga0157364, IMG submission 111476) | Fungus gardens microbial communities from leaf cutter ant in Ribeirão Preto, State of São Paulo, Brazil - Atta sexdens ASBM2 | ecosystem: Host-associated > Fungi > Mycelium > Unclassified ... | reverse complement strand
ATTTTATTTTCGCAATAGATAAGCAGTCGAATATTTAAGCTCTATTTATCCCTAGCGTTCACTTAAGAGACTCGAATCCAATAAGCAAATAAAAAATAAAAGAAAAATCCAATTTAATCGAATGTCGCGAGGGACGCATGAAAGTTAATCGCTTGAGTGCAGAAAACACCAACGCTCTGAACTACGAGAACTACGCGCGATGGGGTAACAGGGGGGATGAAGAAGCTTCGTCGTGAGCCAACAAGGGAAAACAAGGTGAAAGAGGGAAGAAACGAGGCAGGGGAACAGGACGGAGTCTGAGAGGACATTTTTGCATTATCGTCACGTGCGCGGTCTTATTACCAGCACACGTGGTGTAATATTCTCCTCCTCATCTTCGCGTCGGTTCGCGGCTTTCTTCTTTGGCCCCGACGCGACTTCACGTCGACTCACGCCGTTAGGGATGCGACAGGCGGTTCATTGCCACGGCGCGGGCGTAGAGAGGGCGCAGAACCGAGGATGATCGAATGTTGCTAAAGTTTGCGAAGAGTCGTGACGATGATACATCCCCATCTTCACCTCCCTTGAATCTCGCACCTTTTTGATTCCACTCGCGTACAAGTTCGCGCTCGCGTGTGAAGTTCCGCGCGAAGGTCGGGGGTTGTTCTACGCGCGCGATCGCGCAGCTGGCACTCGTCGGACCTCCGTTCTCAAGTTCTCCTCTCCTCATGTGCCTCACCACGTAGCCTCTGCCGGATATCGTCCATCCGTATCTCGCAATAAAAGCGTCCGCACACAGGCACTCCGTCGTCTTCTTTCCCCGACTTGACCGATCATCTCTAACATCTCGCACCACCGAATCACCGCCTTGTGTCGCGAGCGACAGTCGCGGAACGTGCTTTGACTTAAAAATCAGAAAGATCGTTACTGTCTGATGGAATCCATAAAAGTCCAGAATTATTTTTAAAGTACATGCCGTTAATATATACATAACGTACCACGCTCGTCGTGCGATAACCATCAAGGTAAGTTTTCGAAGAAGCTCATTTCGCGAGGAAACTTTGCTCGCGGCGGTCAATACACTCCATTGGATTATTTTTTTAGATTCAAAATAAATTTTTATGAGCGAGAATAAAACGCTTGACGAATTGCATTGATAAATTTCTTGGTGTTCTTGCTGATTTAATTTAATCGACGAGATTACAGCGAAAGGCAGCTTTACCGTAAGAACAATTTTTAATAGACTTAATTGTAATAGAATTAAACTTTTCCCATTCTTGCTGAAATTTAAATTATGCTCTACTCCACTTTTATATCTCCTAAAATAAACGATTATCGTATTTTTCTCGGTTACGACTTCATCTCTGGCACACAAAAGGATTAAAATAATCGTCTCGTATATCATATTCATTTACTGAATGCATGCAAGAGACACGTTTGTTATACGAATGAACTCTGATTTTGAATATAGTATAGCTGCCTTTTACATGGTGTAACGTTTGTGTAAGAGTGATAAAAACATATGCGGTATGTTCTTTGTTTTACATTTTACGCAGACCGTTGCTGTTAAATCAACGGAGTTTGTCATAATGAGAAAACTTGAAAGCTTCCTCGCAAGGAATAATATTATACTGCATTTATATCAAGTTAATCTCACAACTAGCACGATAAATTTAGCATTATTTTTGATCTTCTTTAACAGTTCCACGTTCTATTTTTCATACGAGAGTTTGTTAAGGACAAAATATTCTCGTAATACTCGCATAAAACTTTAGATGTTATTACGTAGCTTTATGTTTTTTACGTTACTAACTTATTCTGGTAATCTCTTATTTTCAATGATAAACGACACAAATCAAACAACCATAGCAAGTAATCCTAGGCTTAAAAGTAATAGCCGATAAAATTCGTTTAAAATAATTCGTTTAAAATAATTCTGAAATTTGACGGTTAATGAAATATATATCAATACTTTCATCTCGTTTGCGTTTCATTATGTGATATTAAATGATTCTGTATCATGTGCGCGCGTGCTTTAAAATACATTATTTTATATTTAAAATTGCGTGTAATAGACTTGTCAATACATTTTTAAGCTATATCCCCGAAATCGAATCGGTCTCGAAGTGTACGTTGTGTATGTAATAATTCCGAGTACATATGGGAAACAATTTCATTAATATCTGTAAATTGCACGCTTGGTAGTTGCAACGATGAATATGGCCGAGCCGATGATATTTGAGGGACGGATTGTGGATTGTATTGATTGTATATTTCACAGCGATGGATTGTTCGTGTGGGGAAATGAAACGTTGAGAATATCGATCCCAGTTGATGCAAAGTGGAAGAGAAAGAAAGAGAGAGAGAGAGAGAGAGAGAGAGAGAGAGAGGAAGATATGCCAGCGATAATTACTGATTATTTCCACTTAAACTCAGACTTTTCATTTCGCAACGTAAAAGCAGTCAATTATGTGATATATAGTAAATTTAATCGACCGTTGGTCTCTTTCTCTCAATCGTTGGAATTAGAAGGGAAGAATCAATTAAAAGGTTACAATTAACCGATAACGATTGACATGCAATCTGCCTTGAATGCGCTACGCGAGCAATTTCGTCCGTCCGTCTCGCGCGGGCTGTTAAAGGCTAATTTGCGTACCCTGCGGAAGTCGATATTTTCGACGCATCGAGCAACCTTTGCATTGTGCGAGAAGAATATGCATCGTATCTTTCGCATATATGTGTAGAGAACAAATCTCCGCCTCTGGTATACATATACCTGAATTCCTAAGCATTTTATATATAACGTGTCTATATATGTATATATATATATATATGCGTATATCTCTCCTCCATATGTACGGAAAGATGGTGTTCAGAGCTTTTGCTCCTCGATGCAGAACCGCTTCCGCCGGCTCGCGTCCACTGCATTATTCAATTCTGATCGCTCGCAATAAAGAAGCGGAATAAGGGACGCACAATCGCCCTAGCACGCCGCCACATGGATCGTGGCGGGCACGTACGATATTTTTCTCACCAGGAACTTTTCATGCGTCCACGTACGTGGCTGCAGTATTGATGCATGCGTATTGGCGACGATATACTAGCGCGAGTATCGTTCATGACTTTTTTCAAATGATATGTACGTCTTTGATAAAAGTTGAAACTCGGAGGAGGACGGCACCCAAGGATTGACGTTCGTAGCGTTTGAATTTTATACAGAATATTCGATTTAACTGGCCCAATTTGTTTTAACAGGAAGAATACTGTAGCGTCTATTTAAGATCATCTTAAGTCTCGAAAAGCTATTCGATCGTTTTATTGATTGAATAGAATCTTCAAGCAATTAAGATTAGATTTAAGACTCCTATTCATACACCATTACTATATCAAATTATGACATCTAAAATAAGAAAACACAACAAAAATTCTTGAAAATTATATTTAAATAGAAATATTATATTTTCCGATAAAACAACATTTGCAATCGAAAAATATCGAAAACTTATACTTTCTTGTTTTAGGGAGAAATTAATTCATATTTATTTCTATATACACATTATTATTATTAATTTGATAGTTTATTATAGCTGTAAACATAGCTTATTTCATTTTTTATTATGCATAATTTGTTTCTAATTACATAGTTATTTGTTAATTAAAAAAAGGAAAATTTTTTGTATATTTTATAAAATTTTTTCAATTTTAAGTATTCTTTATTGAAACACATTTCCATATTAAAATATTTTTACAATTTTTATTGAATATTTTTTCTCTTCTGACATCACAAACTGAAATAGTAATGAGTGAGTAGAAGCCTTAAGATGATTTTAAAGACAGGATAGGATTATTTAATATCGTCCTGATTTATATCTTCTTTTCTATTTACTTTAAAGATACAGTCAACTTTTTTTTATTGTGAATTCTTGTAGGTAAATTTAAATCTAAAAAATAAATAAAATACGGTCCAACGTCTATTATAATAAAAACTTATCAAAGCTTTCAAGGATGTAAAAATTTTTTCAGATTTTTATACAGTCTACAATATTATAAAAATCTGCATGAAGTTCGAAGCCCCAGATTGCGAAGAGAAATGATAAAAATTTCACATTGCCGATGGAGGGATAAAATTAGAATTTCTGTTTGTTTTCCCTTTTTTATCGCAATTTTCATAATTTTAAATAATGGAAGTTTGTTTACGAGTAATAATATGTAGAAAAGTACGGAAAAAATCGTGATACCTTTGACGTATAATCCAAGGTAATTGCATTGGTGAAGATTGTACCGATCAAGTTTCACTCGGAAGAGCCGCTCGACGGAAATAAACTTCATGGCGGCAAACTCGTTAAAGAATGTAAAAACATGCCCCATCTTTGTACCACGCAAGACAGGATCTCACTTGCAAGATCTTCCTTGCACGGTACGATTTAGCGTCGAAGAACAGAAAACATTGCATTGTAACGTGATATTTGAAGAGCTTTCGCAACGCAATATTTTTTCGCGAAGTTATCATGATTTCGTTTAAAACTATCAGTTTTGCTGAAACGAAACTAATCAGAAATTGCGCGGATATTATTTTGTGATTTTTATTATGGAGTCTTCAGTCGACGGTTTGCGGAGAAATCGGTGAACTATTGACACGGAAATTCGAAGATAAAGAGAGACGTTCAGTTCGGGGGAAGAAAAAAGGAAGAAGAAAATAGAGATGACATCCCTTATCGAGGCATGGGCCCCGGAATGGCTCGAGAAAGATTGGATTTTCGCTTCGAATACGCCGCGCTGCGTCTACGAAAGGCCGAGGGATTCCTCTCACGTCTTGCGCGATTCTATCTCGCGAAACCTCAGCATGGAGTGATGCCCAGCAAGATTCGCAGTCTCGCAATCGCAGTCGCAGCAAACCGTTCGAGAAGTGATTTCGAGGCTAATGCATTACCACGTTAAGGATAACGCGAAGAAAACATAGACTCGTCCCCCTCGAACAAACTTGCCACAATACGAACAGTGGATGGTACGAGGAGGAATTTTTATCTTGGAATTATGCGGCAGGACGAATTCAGATCTCGTCTGCAATGAAGTAGGTCGTGTCCGAGGAAAATTCCCGGGGAGGACTCTCGAATGTCGCGTAAGCGGGAATCGATGGCAATTGCCCAACGAAAAATTGAGGACAAGACTTGCAGCATAAAAATGAAGAAAATAGAAAATTAATGTTAAAGTCACCCAATCATCTAATATATTTTTTTTATATAATATATTTATATTTCTTACGCGCTTAGAAATGATTCCGAGAGAAAATGGAGCATTTCCGTGAAAAATACGATTTAAGGAAAACACGCTTGTCTTCGCACAAATCGACGGTGCGCGGTCGATGACTCGCAGCGGGAGAATCTTTATCGCAGAATTATACATCGCGACGAGTCGTCGACCTCAGATTTCGTCTATGATAAAGCGGAAGGTGTCCGAGGAAAATTTTGGCGGAAATTATTTGTCAACCGTGAAACAAAAATCTAGAGAAATTTTGACGCACGATTTTGTCAAATAAATGGAGGAAATAATTTCAACTCGGATTTATATTTATTTATTTTCATACAAATGCATATAGGTAATAAATTTCATTATCATTGTCCTTTATTTATTTGTATTAATATAAAGTTGCAAATGATTGGACAATGCAACATATTTTAAAGAGACGATTATATAATTTACGGAATGTCGTTGCTCCGATAATAAATCGAACTTTCGTAATTAGATTTAATTTCTTTTTAAATTCAATATCTATAAATTAATTGCCTGAAGCACGGAATTATTTCGCCTGCGTTTGTAAAAGCCGATGTGGTTTCTTTGTGCGATTTGTACCGACAAATTAAAGTACCAAGAAATTAAAGTATCAATTACGTATGTCAAACATTTTTCCGATTATGGATAAAGCTTCAAAATATTTTAAAGATTCGTCTCGCTTTTTACGAGAGCAATGGCTCGACGGTGTACATAACTTCTGCGACCGCGAGAGTTTTACAAATGATAAAACGATCGGAGATGAAGCTTCTCTAGTGCCCGCGTCTCCTCTTATCGAGATATCGCAGCGGACTCCGATTTCTGCGTGTCGGAGCACCCTCATTTTCCCTCGCGTTCGCGCGCACAGTTGGTGTCCTTTTAACACGACGCCGGATGGCAATAAACCACGGGAACTGGTTGGCACCGGCGGCGAAGAAGAGGAGGCATGGGATTTACGCGGGATTGTATTACCAGGCGGGGTATTGCCAGCTGCCCGGTGTCGCGTTTTATAACGACTGACATTAGCTCTCTCCGACGTGTCCCTCGCGTTACTCGCTCGCATGCAGACAATGGGCAACCAGTCTCGCGCTCGTTTAGAACCGTGGTCAACCATTAACACCATCATTCTTACCGATCGTTTGCACGGCATGACACGGCGATCTGCGAGACTGGCTACTGTCGTCGAAAAACGTCGCCTGATAGTGGCGATAGTTCGTGCGACAGTAGACACGGAGAGATCGTAATTCCCTCGCGAACTGCAAGATTTACGGAAAAAAGCTTTTAGCCCCTCGACGGAGAGTATTATCATTGCTTTATCTCGCGAACAAGAGAGCGTTTGGTAGTATTTCTGACGATTATAATTAGTTTAATATAATGAAATATACGCACGATGCGTATGCACGGATAGACGTATAACCGTATCAGTTTCACCGCGCGGGAAACATTCACGGAGATTTCATTTCACGATATTACTCAGGCTTACGGTAGCTTTATGCGAAATATGAGAAAATCCTCAAAAATGATATTGCGACATAAATTTCCCTCGGAGCAATCTGATAACTTCTTGCGAAGGTATTACTTGGGCTTGCAGCTAGTTTGTACATGATGTATAAAAATATGCGGGGGATCTATTTTGTTGGAAGATTTTGTGAATGCAAACTTATGAAGCGACTTACAGCTAAATTCAAAATCTTCCCTGCCCTTTTTATTCCGTTTATCGGTTTTTTTTTTTTTTTCATACACGAAGATTGACAGGATTGTCGAGAGTTGATTGACAGGGTTTCTCGTCAAACCTCGCGATCTATAGTGTTCCTATCCATCTTTTATTGGAAAATAACTCGTGTGCCATTTGCGCAAACATTCTATTCTCCATGACGACGTAAAATTAATATCCCAACGCAAACGCGAAGTTTAGCTAAGGATAATAGACATAAAGCTCCGGCGTCGAGCGCGTAGTTTACGAGGCGCCTCGCAGTCTTAAAATCGTAATACCGCGGAATCTTCGCGGCACAGTCGCTCTGAATATTCAGTGGTATCACACTTATTATTACTGTGTGCCGAGAAACGCATACAAGAACTGTGCTACCGCCGCGAGGCGAGTGCTCTCTCTCTCTCTCTCTCTCTCTCTCTCTCTCTCTCTCTTCTCCCTTTATCTCGGAGTGGTAATCGAGCGATTAAAATTATAATCTCAGCGTAATCACGCCGTTCCATTACGGCGCATAGCATAGGCACGCGTTGCGCTCGCTCGCATACTCAGACCCTCTCCCCTCTCCCCCCCCCGCGCGAGTCTAATTAATATTAAAAGGCCGAAATTAATAATTAGAGGCGTCGCGCTAGCGGCGAGAAAGCAGGCGAGAAAGCGGCGGCTGTCGGAAGGCGCGGCTCGGTGCGACTCACAGCTATGCGTCGACGTGCCCTTCGCAGAACAATGGCTACGAAAGCAGACTTCATTATCCCCCGAGCGTGTTAGCAACGATCGTAATTTTTCACCTGAGAGTGGGATTCAATTTCAGCTACGAAATACGACGCGTCGTGTTACCTGTGTCTCTCTGTCACCTTATCTTCCCTTTGAAACGCGTTTGGCTGGACCCGCGCGAACGGACCGGGGTATCAGATTTTTATTAGGATTCTTCCTACGTGTACCTCCTACGGGACCACGGTAACGTTTCCCGACGCTGACAATCGTCGTACCTTAGAAACGCGCTTCGTCTGCGCTACGCGATCTCAAGGGAGATCGCAGATAAGCGCCGCTCGTGACAAACGATCGAGTATCAGCAGCCTCCGAAATTTTTCACGCCCCTTTCTTCTCAGAAGGATCCATTATATTTTCTAGTGGTCTATAGGATTATTCGGAGTAACGTTATGGTATATAGGTATCACTTCAGATGATAGATAAGTTAACTTGAACAAGAAAATTTACAAAGGGATAGGACGGGATAGGTAATGAAATCTTTATAAGGAATGTATTCATTATTAGATGTAGAAGGGAACTTATAGAAGTAGTAGTAGAAAAAATAAAGATAAGTATCTTATCTGCGGATTATTATCTTGTTTTAAATAGGTGATGTAAAGATACAATATATTGAGATATATTACAATATAATGGGATACTCTCAGAACATCCTAAAAAAAAATGTTAATTTTAAAGTTGTATTTTATACATATAAATATATTATGTTATAATCAAATTTACATTATTTCCTTATATCCTTATTAGCTATATAGAGGAATGTAAAAATAATAAATTTTAAGACTTTATAAGCATCTAGACAATATTTTTTATTTTCCTTTTCCAGAATAAAGGTTTTAAAGGAAATTATACCTGAAAGAGAGAGATGCTGTGGTCACTCCATCTATTTAAAGATTAATATCCGGAAGAAATGGAAATATAGTATTTCAAAAAGTTTTAAAAAAATAAAATAATTTGAATAAAATTAAAAATAAATAATCAATATATGTTGTATTTTATTAAGTTAATCAAGAATGAAAAAAGAACGGAATGATTTCATATTGTTTAGTATTTAATATCATTGATCTTCACGTGTTTTCCACTTTCAAAGACCATCCTATCATTTGTTAAATCAATAAGAACGGGGATCACGACACGGGGAAACTTTCGAAGCTTGAAATGGTGCAGGAATTGCGGCACTCGTCGCTGCCAATCGTTCCTGCGATGGAACATGCGTTACATCATAATTGGATCACACGCTCGATTCTATCCTCAGCTCGCGCAGCTGAAACAGTCCAATCTTCCACTCAGACGACACTCAACTCAATATGTGGCAGCAACGCCGCTCGCAATTACCTCTTTAACTTCCAATATATCAGACAGGCGTCCAATTGGTTTAATCGGTGGAGGTGTTTTGTACACGTTCATACAATCCACGTCCACCACCATCGTTGTCGCCCGGTTAGAGAAACTACCTGCTTAAAGCGACGGTGGGTCCTTTCGTGACCGGACTACGACTTAACTTAGATCAGGAACATCCTAACTTCACAGCGGGACTGCGTAATCCGCCCAGGTTGCTGACGATCAAACTCGGCGCTCCTCGACCTACTTTTACATTGGTTAAAGGAGCATCCGCACGTTTTCGAACTTCCTTCCCGAAAGTCGTGCCGCGGCAACTTCTCGCTTTAGCTTTACGCTTACGTCCCTGAGTTAGATTAAGCTGTCACAAGAAAAATCGCAAACTGTTCGAATCAAAGGCAAAAGGATTCGAAATTTGCAATTTTCTCTTCTGCCTAGTAATCTCGGTAATCTCGTACTTTTGTAAATTCGTAATTTTCGTAATTTTGTAAATTGTCACTAAACTAAATATTAGATTAAAAAAACATACATACTGTCAATATCGCATAGCGGTACTTTTTTTTATAATTAGAAATGCCATTTGTATTCAACTGTGATATTTGATACAACTACGATAGCACTGTAATCTTTAACTGAAGCTTCGGCAGAAACTTATATTTCTCTCACGTTCCCTTCAGCGCTACTAACGATAATTAGCGAGGAAAGAGCCGTGCATCGTGACCGACGAGCCAGAGGACGAACCAACCGGTAACTTAATCCATCGTATCGATTAGGAAATATAACCCAATTCCAGCTAACCGATTTACTCGCACAAATGGATTAACCCGGCTTGGAGGGGCTACGGCGTGAACACGCCGAATTGCTGCTTACTCCGTTCTTCCGCAGTGCATCCCCGACTTTGCTATCTCTCCTTTTTCGTCGTTTATCTTGTTTTCAGCCACTCCCCTCGCTTCATTTGTCTGTTACGTGCAATCAAGAATCCGGTTGTCCCGACTGGAGCGCCGTACATCTGTCCGGAGGCTCTTAGAGCCCAGCCAGGGAGTTAGATTTATTTATTTCCCAGAAAAAACTTCTGGAGCTTCAATTCGGAAAGTCTAGCGGAATACGGAAGTAATCGCGAACCGTTATAAATTAATCATAAGAGTTAATTAATGCGTAAAACGGACAAAATAATTCTGTTAAATTAATTTAATCAATAACAATTAATAATAGTAATAACAAGAGCTTCAAAGCAAATATTATTAATATTAATAATACAGGAATACAGAAATGTTTATTAGATAAAACCATT
>Ga0157364_1009018_pt1 | contig 10347 bp, 9 predicted proteins | sample AttsexASBM2_FD_111476 | JGI IMG/M metagenome (GOLD analysis project Ga0157364, IMG submission 111476) | Fungus gardens microbial communities from leaf cutter ant in Ribeirão Preto, State of São Paulo, Brazil - Atta sexdens ASBM2 | ecosystem: Host-associated > Fungi > Mycelium > Unclassified ... | reverse complement strand
TGCCAATATATGGGTCAATACAGGATATTAGTGATTATGATATATTCGATCAATTCTTTATTAATCAAAAGTGATAAACGTTTCGACACTCGCTTCGTGTCCTCTTCAATACATAAAATAGTGGTAAAACCATAATTATAGCCGCAGGATTACATTACGAAGACTGTGTCCAATATTATCTGGAGATGTACATCGAATTCGCTATAAATACAGATGAAATATTTTTTATTTTGACAACGAGTCATATCTTAATGTAACTAAAATTAGATGTATCTCAAAATCGGAAGAGCACTGAATTACCACTTAATCAACTATTGAATGAAAAAAAGATTTCTTTCCTATACGTTAACAAAATTATTTGTATATTAATATTATTCACTAATTGAAGTAATTAAAGTTATGAAGAAAAAAAAAATTAAAAAGAATTACAATGTGAATATCTTGCATGATAAGTTTCGAAAATTAATTTGAGTGGTCCAGTTAGTACAGTTATTTCTTATAATATTTTGCTCGTTGAAGCGCTACACGTTATAAATTAATTATTAATCATCAAAAGGATCAAATCGCATAAAGATGCATTTCTAAGGAGTGGACGTAATGTGCGTATATTTACTTTAGTACCCACCTGTTGCAGTAACCTAGTTTCTTACGTACACCCACCGGAAACTTTTTAAACTTCCCAAGGATCTCCTTAAATTCCCAACCCTTACATGACGTTTAAGAAAGCGCAATTAACTAGGTACGCACTCATAAAACAGACATTTTGCACGCGTCCTCCTTTTTTCTTGTTCGCAAAATAAAAATAAACGAGAACTATATAGTACAAAACATTTTACATTAATTTTTCATTCTGTCTATTTTGAATTAGGTCAGGTTACGGTTTTCATGAACGTAGAAAAATCAATAAGCTTTTCTAATCATATCTGTCGAATATCAATAATTAAATTCAATCTTATATCACACTTAGCAAGCGGTATCGATCGTATCCTTGTGTTACACATGGTTTCTGAATTATGTTCCAAGATGTCGCGACGATGCAGCCGATGCTGCAGTTGCGCCAAAATAAGAGAAAAGGAGAAGTGTTATGTACTGTAAAGATTAATCAACACAGGTTGTAAAATTTTTGGCTGCTTTCACATTTATTAACGAGAAGCTGCTGCAATTCAATTGTTTCACATGTATGTGTGTTAATTTCTAGTATCGACTTTAAGAACGATTGAAGTAAATTTTCTGTAAAATATTTAAAAAAATCTTATATATTTAGATAAATCTTAAATTAGAAAATTCAATTCATTTCAAATCTTAAATTAGAAAAGAAATGATTGCGTTTTAATCTGCGAGACGAATGAAAGGGAATTTTCTTCGCATATCGAACGCACATATCGAACTATACAAAAAGCAACTAAGTAGAATTAAAAATTATGAGAAGAATAATAATAAGTCGAATGAGAACATTAAGTCATAAATATAACACAAATGGGTATATTAAATTGCTTATCAATTGAATTTGCGATAACATACTCCGGTTTTAGTTTAGAACTGTGTTTCGAACCAATAAATAATCTTCGCTTGAACTGAAAATTGTAAAACTTCACACAAAAATATTATTAAGCCGAATATAGTTCTCTCACTTTGTGTTAAACCTTTCTCGGTTTATTTTCATTTAATATTGTTTATAAATATAATTAAAGAATTAATCGATGTCTTTGGAGGAACTCAAGTTTATTATTCGCAGACTTTTATACTAAATTCATTAATAATAATTGATTCATCAATTTAATTTATTTAAATACATTACTTTAAATATGAAGCACCACTACGGTCTGAATGTTAAGATGTTGAACTATTATATATATTTATATAAATGAATTAATTTCAGAAATGATAATTGCGTGCTGATATAGTTATCAGACTTTCAATGCAATCAATCTGAAATATTAATAATCCTCCCAAATTTCTCAAATTTAATCTTAAAAAACTGTAATAAACTTATTGCGAAAAATTAAGATTAAATTTGGGAAGGATTATTAATATTTCAGATTGATTGCATTGAAAGTCCGATAACTATATCAGCACACAATTATCATTTCTGAAATTAATTCATTTATATAAATATATATAATAGTTCAACATCTTAACATTCAGACCGTAATGGCGCTTCGTATTTAAAGTAATGTATTTTAACATAAACTTCTTGTTTCCAATCTTATTATTTAAATACACTTGCAAATCAATACTATGTGACAAAAATACAAAAGACGTTAAAGGAACATGTTTTTCCCCTCGCGAGGCGCCAATTAACTGTGTTACGCGCAACGTGTTACTCCGTCACACGAATCATTCTCTTTTCGCATTCGCACGGCGTGGTTCGAATAACCCAACGCATAAAAGCGCGCGAAGCGAGGGAGTATAGCCAAGTGATACCTGCAGTAGTATGTATCTCTTCTCAAAGTGGAAACGTCGGGCCTTGATCGAACTCACGGTTCGCATTTGCATACAATCGCCCTTGCATTCGATCTCGCGCACTCTGGCCGCGTACATACATCTTCCTTCTTTTCTATTTCTTCTTCTATTTTTTTCTTCTTTCTCTTCTTTTCCTCTTAATGGCAGGCACGCTAATTCATTGTATATTTAATATCCAGGCATCTGCGTACGGCACGCCCACGCCGATGCGGTTGTTTTTGCTCGGCGAGGCACGAAAAGGAGAAAATACGTCGCAGCGCATCGAGCTAGAGAGAAAGGGCGAATGTGAGGGTGGTAAGAGGGAGAGAAGGGTTGCATGGGAGGGAAGGGACGACGGGGAGAGAGAAAAAGAGAGAGAGTGTGAGAGAGAGAGAGAGAGTGAGGAGGGGGGGGGAGGGAGGAAGAGAGACAATCGCGGACATGGCGCGACGCGTCATTGCACGTGCACGTGCATTGATACCGATATTTATGCCCGCCAGTTAATCATGTCAAAGTCGTTTGATTTGTCGTTGGCTTTTATGGAGGGGAATTAAAACGTTCATTTCGCCACAGACACTCGCCAACAGTGACTGTCCTGCTGGTGCTGGTACTGGCCCTATGAGTTATTCTGTCGGCAGCCTTCAGGCTGAACGGCGGGGATGAGCTTTTTGTAAAATTAGCGTGCCTCGTTTACGCTGGAGAATTTGCATTTTTAACGCGAACCAGAGCGCGTCGGACGGCCTTTTTTATCCACCACGATAAAATCATCAAATCGGACATGCTGTTGATGGACATGATGTTACGTATGAATAGGAAATTTGTATTCCCCCGTGGTTTCAATTGATCATGTGATTTCGAACTTCGCATTTACGCGAAATATGATACTTTTTGCAACAAAATTGTAACGAGATATTTCTAATGTGACCGAATATAAGATAGATACGAAATATGTTTTACGTACTTAAAATAGGTATCCACATTGAAAATTAATTATTGTCTGCAGTGTCTATTAATATCGGTGAATAGTTTATTTGCATCGATATGCGAGTATATTAGAATTTTTTTTGGAGTTTCGGGAGAGAAACATACATTGTAGCTTTATTCAATCCATTTTGCTCGGCAAAGTTCTTTCTCCTCGTCTGAAAAAAGATCGAGCGAAGAGAAACGCTTTGATGAAAGGCTCACGTACGAGCAGTATCGTTGCATGGACCTTGTAATATACATAAAGCTTTATTGCCTGCCATCCGTGGAAACTTCGCTGATTGTATTGCAGGACGATAACCGTATCTGTCGCTCCTGCAATTCTCGAAGCGTACTTGATCCATCCCCGTCTTTGACTCTTCCACTTTTATCCTTCTTTCGCCTGCTTCTCTATTCTACCGGCATGCCATGAGACTGCGATTTGTAATTTGATGTTACGATAAAAATAGTATGCTCTTTGAAATTTATACGTTGTGTATTTTTATTTTATTTTATTTTTAAAAAAATATGCTCAATTTTTAAAAACTGCAAAATTGTTAGTTCGCAAACTTATAATTTTTTTTGCTTCAGATTTTTACCATAGTAGTAACCATATTGATACATAATAAATTAGAATAATAGAGTAATAGAGATATTTCGACTTTGGTCAGAAATCTCGTTAATAAGTCAAAGGTAGAGAAAGAGATAGACAGAGTGTTTGTGAAGCCTGAATCTTCTTATTCCCTCCGGTTCGAAACAAGAGTTGCAGCTACCCTACTAATTAATTGACGTTCCTAGCCTTTGTAGACGAGATGTCAGGTACTAAAGACGGACGCCGCGAGGCTTGCGTTTGTGTTTGCTTTCACGTTTACTGCCTTTGTCCTATAGATCATACTCTCACTGTATAAGCATATCTGATACTTAGCTCATAGGGGAAAAAGACTAGCTCTCGCTAATTCTCCTTTCAATATATCCTTTATCTTATTTCAAAAAATTTTGATTAATTACATTTGCAAAACAAATACAGAAACATATTATGTTGGCTTTGATTTTAATATCACAAATTAAAAAAATGATTCTTGCTTATGTATAATATATCGAAATTTAATTTCATGAAAATTATATGTTCCAATTTCAGTATATGTCTCATGATTTGTATTTAAAATTTAACATGTGTTTATGTATGCGTGTTAACTAAAATAATTTTAAAACAATTCTATAAAATCCGCGCGGCGCGCGTATAGGGTCAGAGAAAATTTTGAGATATTATATGAACCTATATAGAGTAAAGTGACATAACTCAGTTACACAGGCAATTTAGTGATAATTGCATTTGCGACTATGGGCGCATAGTCTGTAATCTATTTATTATCGTCGTTTCAAAACTCATCCTTCAACGTAACATTTTATTATATCATCGATATATTTTGTGATGTTCAGCACATTTATTTCATTCGTTAGTGAAGTTAAAATTCTATCTCTTTTCCATGGATCTACATTTAAGGTTTAATAAATTCTTACATAACATAAGAAAAATACAACTTTAATCTTTTTTATTATATTTCTAGTAGATTATGCTTCATATTTAATTCTTATATCTTTATAACGTCTTGTCAATTCCTTCGATTTGAAAAACATTAAAATGGCAATTCTATTCCTTGAGATTGAAGAAATGAAATGTTATTACACACACTGATGCAGATCGTTGAGTGATTGATTTCATGGCTACTGGAATTGACTCTTGGAAGAAAATATAGCATATGGCACGCGAAAACGGGGGATAAAAAAATGAGGAGATTGGAGGAATTGTCAGTTCTCCGGATCGACGAAATGGCGCGTCTGCCGGACAAGTATCCGGCGAACAAAGAAGATCGACGCTGCTTGAATTTTCACGACGTGGACGAAGTTGGTCGATGGACAGTGACGAGGTGGATTTCTGGTGGATCGACAGGCGTCCGTCAAGGCGGTCAGCATGACGCGATGGTACGTAAAGTCAAAAGAAGGAGGCGTAATAAGAAGTCGAAATAATGATGAAAAAGAGAAGGAGAAAATGAGACGAAACCTGACGAGCTGCTTCAGTCTCTTTTCTCATCCCTAAGGGACTGGTCCACAACGAGCAAAGGTGTAGAGCGCGAGAAAGAAAGAGAAAGAATCAAATCGGACGTACTCTAGAATAGGAGAAAGTGAGCGAGACGGACGGAAGAAAGTAAAGCGAGACATGGAGACGGAGAAGGAAAAGGAGCGGAGGCGATGGAGGCAGCAGCATAGCAGCTTCTATCACGTCGGGCGAACGGGCGGACAGCTCGGAGGCGATTTGTCTTTCATTTCGGGCTAATTTATTGCGCCCAGGCAGCTCTCTTTCTCCCTTTCCCTTCGTCCTCTTTCTTCTACGGTTGAATCCCCCCCCCCTCTCCCCCACCGTCCTCTCCTGTGCCCCTCTGCGCCTCTTCGTCTCTCTAGCGCTATTCTCGACTCCACACCATTCAGCCACGCCCCACCCAACTAATGTCCCACATAAAACTTGGTATCAGCGATCCTCAAACGGGGATTTACAATCCCTTCAAGCGCCGCTGTCACGATAAATCCTCCGGGGCGACGTCGATATATCTCGCGCGCGAATACTTCTGTCCCTAATGGATACCCCCTTGGTACATACAACCCGACGAGCCCCGAGTCGAAACCAGTCCGGAACCTCTTCGTATATCCAAGCGACTGCAACCACCCCCCCAGGCTCCTCCGGTCATTCCCCGCCGTCGTTCTCCTATCCGTCGAGATTCGACGGATGGATGCGGTCTAACGATCCTACCTTTTCTCTCGTTTCCTTCTCGTTGTGACGCAATACACGCAATGTCGCGTTTCTGGCAATGTATCAAGCAACAACGACCTATTTCGGAATTATTTATCTATGATATACGAAACTCCGAAACTTGAAGTTCGCCTTCTCTAAGAATTCAGATTTATGTTAATGCTATTAATGAAGGACCAAGCTAGAATCGCCGTTTTGTAAAAATATTACTCATAGAGAATACTCTAAGATATGAATGAAAGCAAACATTAATTTCTTCTCAAAGTGATTTTTTTTCAATCTATTAACCAATTATTCAATTAATTTGCCTCACAAAAATTATGTGAATATTACTAATATAATTTTTGTACTTATGTATATTTATAACAGCTACAATGCAGTTTTATATAATCTCCTTTGTTCCAAAAATCATGTAATAATACTTTTCTATATTATTTTTGAAATATATAAAAATTCGCATGCATAATTAATTAAATAAGACTACATTTAGCAAAATTTCTCTTGAAAAACAAATAGAGAACTCTTATATGAATTCTGATCATATGAATAATAATTCTGATTATCATAATTGAGACTTTCTGGTTATCTGGATTAGAATGTTTAATAGATTTAATTATAAGTGTCTGATTTGTATCTTTCTGATTAAAATCTACCTGAATTCCAATTAATACAATAAGACTTTCTAGCATTGATAAAGATAAGTAACACTTTTATATGTATATTCTATCTGTTGATGCTTACTTTCTGAAGTCCGACTATTAGCGCGTATACAAAACGTCGTTTCCTTGAATTAAAGACTGGGCAATTAAATCCACCTTGCACCTTGAATACTTGCTGGGAACGCACTCGAGCGGTCTCATTCTGGAAGTGGTATAAGGAAGATATCGTACGTTATCGCCATTTGCGCAATAGGATATCGCGCGTACGGAGGGAACAAAAAAGTGAGCACGCGCGGAAAGACTTACGCGGAAAACGCATTATCTCCGGTTATAACGCCGACCTATTAGGATATACCCATCGTCGACAGTTAATAAGGGTAAGAGCGCACGTTCGCGCAATTAAGAGCGGTAATAAGCGCCTTAAGACCAATAAGATGTTTCCTAATGGAACTAGCTAACAACGCGCTGGTCCAATTATCCGCTCGCGCATTAAAATGTATGTAAAGAAGCGATGCGAATGGGCGAATCTTAACATTGTGCACATATGACCGCCGATCATATCCCGATCTCCGATTATGAGGTCCCAACCTTGGACGACATTCTGCACCTCTTCGTTGCCGCGCGTTCGCACGATTCTCAAGGTATCTCGAATTCACACGTAAGCACCTCTAATCCCCGATGATAATGCTCGTCTATGGATTCCCGATTCGCTTAACGAGTAAACACCTTCGTCGACCGGACCGGAAAGTCAGTAGAATCTACGCGAGTTTGCTGCGGGTTTTCGTTTTCCCTCTCTTCCTCTTTCCTATAGCAAACAAAACAACTTCTTCTTTTCTTCTTACTTTGTCGTCGAACGACGGTGGTATGAATATGGAGCAGCGTTGCCTCGTAATGCCACCCCGTTGTTTCGCAGCCGCGTTCTTAACCGATGCAGGTGGCGGCGAGACGATGAGGGTAGATGCTGAGGGGTTGCAGGACAGAGGGGTAGTCGGGCAGCGGAGAGTGTACAGCGGTTGGTACGGTGGCGAATGTAGAGAGAGAGGGAGAGAGAGAGAGAGTGAGAGAGAAGAGGAATAGAGAAAGAGAGAGACAGCGAAAGACGAGAGAGAGAGCCCGCGGCTTCTTGTCGGAGGCTTTCGGCATAAGTCCTCGTTATGATTCAACACGCCTTAAGCCGGTCTTCACGGGCCGCGGCCACCCTCTGCCCGTCGCCACCGCCGCTTCCTCTCGCTACTCCGCTAATTCCCCCGCAAGTTCCGCATCCTCCTCGCGTCTATTCCCAAAGCACGACGTCAAGGAATATTACGCGCTTTACCGTTTATACTAGAGGCAATGCGCCTCGTGTACATTCCGGCCGCGACGTAGCGAGGATCACGGAGTTAGCGGGGAACATTTCGCGAATGCCGCCGGCATTAACTTATCGCACGAATTGTAATGCAGGATCGCGGCAGACTGGCCGCGATTCTCGATGTCTGCCATCGAGAACATCAGGTTATCGACGCTCGAAGATGATGCTAGAATGGTTTACCCATTACATTCTGATGTCATAGTGAACTAGAACATATAAGATATTCAAATGTTTTAAATATCAGTTTGAAAGAAATTCAAAGTAAAAAATTTTTTTAATTACATGTTAAAAATAAATCATTGATCCTTTTACCTTTTTTAATAATATTTAATACTAAATATGTAATAAAAATATAAAATATAATTAAGTCTCAATACATATTAAAGAAAAAAAAAACAGTACCTTAACAAGAGAAGATAATTATTCTTAGAATTACTCATTACTAAAAACATTTTTTATACATAAGTTAAAGAAAAATTTATTATATTAACAATGTGTTTAATATATAACTTTACGTATGTGTCTATTTTAGGGATGAAATATTACTTAAAGTTTTAAATTTTCAAAAATATTGTATATTTTATAATTTAAAAAAATCAATTTTTGATATGTTTACAAAATATTTTATTTTGTTTCTATACTATTATATCTAACAATTATTAACACTTTAATGACGAAGAGACGGAAGAAAAGAGAAAATCAGAGATTTATGTGTCGAGAAATACAAGTGCAATAGTTGAACCGTCACAACTGTATAAATTTACATCCAGCTAAAACTTTATAAAAATTGTAGGTGTGGACGGATGTTGAAAAAGTTTAGACAAGCAGAACGTTTGTGAGAGATGTATAAATTTCGGAACATATAATATTTTTTATAATCCCGTCTGACTAATGTTTTTTTTTATTAGGCCGAATTTTAATCTCGTAATTATCTAATATCTAATATCTTCATATTTTCTATTATTTAATTACTCCAGTTTTGAAACTTATACATTTTTTAATTTTTAATTAAAAAAATAAATGTTGAAAACTAAACTTAAATTTTCGTATTGCAGCAAATTTACTCATTTAATTTCTATATTGTTACATTAGATTAAGAGATGCTCAGATTTATATTTCTTATATAAATTGGTTGCTTTAAAGTTATCTTTGCTACATCAGGAGTAACTACCGTTTTTCACTGTATCACAGCAAAAATGTATCAGTCGCGACTGCTGCAAATAAAACCGAATTGGATCTCTCAACGGCTTCTCAGCAAATTTCCGAGAAGAACGATTTTCACGCTTTAGTGCACGATTCCAGCGAAACCACTTATCTGATTGAGTCTCGCTTTTGTGAGAGTCTTTACCTCGTTAGTTGCCATTGGTCGAGCCGTTTGGACGCTATATAGAAATTTTGATACGTACAACATTGTACGCAGACCAAGCAATGTTATATATGGCATATGGAAAATGTAAACGGCACATATTATCTTTTATTTTTACATTTTATTATTGATGATTAAAAGTACTATAATATCATCATTATTCCCGCATCATTATTTTACTCCATGATATTTTAACGAGCGCTTTTATTAAAAACGTCAAGAATTTATTTTATTTTATACATCACTGAAATCGTTATAAACGTAAAAAAACACATATAATTCTGAACTGAACGATTTTTCAATCGTTTGATCGCGCGCGCACGCATATACACACGCACGGTTAAGTTTTATCGTGAGCACAAAAGCTCGACCGAATATTAATTTAATCGATCGCGGAATCATGCGTGGCATAATCGCTGTGACCAAAAACTCGATATCCCGAGTTGCAAACGTATGGCGATAGCCGCCCTTCTTCCGTCCTTTGGCAGGGCGTAATAGGCGCAGGGCGCCTAACGAAGCGTGCGGTGTTGGTCACCGGTTCTCCCCCGGTCACCCCTTCATGCACAGGGCGCGCCGGTAGCGGCCGTAACAATTATTAACCTGATTGTAATTGCACCTGATCATATACGCGGAATAACGCATGGGATGGTGTGTATTGCGGGGAGGGAAAACGGATACATCGATAGAGAATGTACCGATGAATTCGGGACTTGTGTTAGGTAAAAAGACAAAGAGAGAGAGAGAGAGAGGATAAGTGCAACAGAGA
>Ga0157364_1009017_pt1 | contig 10347 bp, 3 predicted proteins | sample AttsexASBM2_FD_111476 | JGI IMG/M metagenome (GOLD analysis project Ga0157364, IMG submission 111476) | Fungus gardens microbial communities from leaf cutter ant in Ribeirão Preto, State of São Paulo, Brazil - Atta sexdens ASBM2 | ecosystem: Host-associated > Fungi > Mycelium > Unclassified ... | reverse complement strand
AATTCCAAATTGCATCACCTATACCATCGAAATTTTCAAGATCATTAACCTCACCATAGATTACCTGTTTGTTCCTGATGTATTTGGCCAGGAAGTTGAGAGTCACTTTAATGTTTTTTGCATTCAAGGTGAAGTATTCAATAGAGCTGTGTAGAGAAATGGGGTAGAAAGAACCACTCCATAACTCTGGTTCAGTGGGAGTGTATGGATTGTAAGGAAGTTGGATATTAATAGATTCTCCCTCGTGTTGGGCATGAGGTGGAGGGCCTCATTATGAACGTTTATAGGCCTTGCAGTTTCCTGTTGGTTAGCCGCCATACTAACCCAGATTGCTTTCTTTTGTTCTGTCTTATAGGACATCTCAGGTTGCAATTCCTCACTAGGGAGGTCCATGTCGATGTTCATTCTTTTGTGATATGGCGTCAAGCATCCAGACAAAGCCACCAAGGACTTTCTAGAAAGATTTACAGGCGAGAAAGAGTTTCTCCCTCTCACCTTTGATTCGTTGTTGGGGAATTGTTCCATTGGAATGTCCATCTCTATGTCATTTGTAGAGGACATAGTTGGTTTAGAAGGTGGAGTCTTGGTGTTGAATGCTGTTATTGAAGTGGTTGATTATAGTTTCCTGTCTCATAGTTACTTATTATCAAAAGAAAGAAAAAGAAAAGAAAATTTTTAGAGTTTAGAGCTATTAGATATGGTTTATATCTCATTATTCAAGATCTGATAAGGTATCTCAAAAGTCTATATAAGTGATTAGTGTGTTATTCAAGAACATGAAAGACAGGTTGGAATAATCTTTGGCTCTAGCTTGTGTGCTGCATCTCTACTAGTTATACTAGTCACATATTTCAGAATGGAACTTGGAAACTTAGCAGATGGAAAACCACCAGAGGGTGGTAAGGTATATCATTGCCAGCACTGGAAATAAGTGTTAGTTTTAGTCAATTTTTATGATAACTAATATAATGTAAATTACCAGATTATATACTAGATAGTTATCTAGAATAGAAGCTATTAAGCAAGTTACTCTAATTTTTAGTGATCCTTGGATGTTAGGAGATATAGGTTTATAAAGTTAGCAAAAATTCAGTGAGAATATCTGAGGTAAAATGAAGATGTATGATCTATACTGAAAAAAATTGGAAAGTATAGATAATGATAGAGGGTTTATCTATGAATTAAGATAGATATGGTCAGAAGTAGAATGTGATAAGAATATACTATACTATGATAGTAAGATCATAGTAATATCAAGAAGTATATAGTCTTTAAAAGTTCTTATTCAGTTTTCTAAGATCTTTTGGAGATAAGTATTATATTATATACCATTCCAATATTTATACTCTTTCTACTCTTTTCTGGTGTAGATCACACTTTTTTCTATTATTTATCAATCCAAGAACTATTCCTTGTTAATTTCATAAAGTTCCAAACAATAACATCATGATGTCCAACAATCTAGAGTATATACAGTAGTAGAATATTATTAGATTATTACTTCTGTATCTATGAATATTAACTACTATATATTATTTTTGAGTCTAATAATTAACTTGAAATTTGTGCCACATTCATCTTAACTTTCTTTCAAAACTCCTAATCTCTAGAAATATAGTCATATAATACATAAACTAGGTTATAATATTATCTGTTGAAGTTAAGACCAATTATCTACATAACATTACTTTTAGTCCTTATCTAATCTGTAGTTACTAAGTCTAATTCTTACTTCTATCTTTTGTGCTACATTTGTGGATATCTTTGGCAAATGTAAATTACTCCTAACAATATTATCAAACTGAATAGCCACTGTTACAAAATCATTCTAATCCTTTCATGACCTTCTCCTATCATAGCTCTATATTCCCCCAGTAATCTTAGCTACTCAGTGACTAAGTGAGTAATTTGCCAACTTAACCATACTATCTTATCACTCCAGACATCTAATAAGAATAACATTAACTTATCTATTTCTCCAAAGAATTCCAGAAAGCATTTCAAAGTCATTTGAGACCATACTAGCAAATGATGATCCTAACTAGGTTAATATATCAAAAATAAAACAACTTGTACTCTTCCTACATTTACTAATTTAAAACCTAATCTTTCACACTCTTATAAACTTTAGATCCACATATTGTTTCATTGACACTATATTTACACTGAAGTATAATATTCCAAAAACCCAACTTCATCTATAAAATTAAAGCTATTTAACAGATCATTGAATAACATTATTTCTGAAACTATTTCTTTGTCCATTATATTTCTATTCAGTAATCAGATAATATTAAATGTATATATTATCTTGTTTGACTCTTTCTGCTTGTTAGTTCTTAAATACAACTAGCTTATCCAATATAATTCAATAATTGACTGGACTACTGAATATATTACTTTCCAATTGAACTTACAAAGAAGGATTAGTCTCTCTAAGACTTCCCAAGCATCTATATCTTCTGCAGAATCCCTGCCTAACACTAAAACTCCTAGTCTCAAACTCAAAAACCTTTTTTGTTCATATATTGTTATCATTGGAACATAGTCATATATCTGAACAGTATAAATGTCAGAATCAACTATCTTTTGTCTTGTATTCTAACCTACTAACCTTACTGGAAAATCAGCCAAGATTACAAATGATCCAGTCAGCTTATCTGCTATTCCAACCAAGTATTATGAGTTCACTGATATTTTTAGCAAGGCCAAAGTAGAAACCCTAATCTTCTATCATCTATATAACTTACAAATCAAGTTATAAAATGGAAGAAACCCACTTGTCAAAACTATCTACTTACTCTCAACTAGTGAATAAAAGATACTCAAGGAGTTTATCAGTAAAAATCTAAATACTGGATTCATATGCTTTACTTTCTTCTCCCATAGAGTACTAGTACTTTTTGTAAAAAAAATAGCTTTCTTTATCTATATATCAACTTTTGAAATCTCAACTATATCACATAAAAGGATAGATATCTACTTCCTTTGATATCTAACTTATTCTAGAAGATATGCATCTATACAAAAATTGATCTCCATTATATATATCATCTGATATAAATTATAAAAGAGAACAAATAAAAAATAGCTTTCTATACTCACTATAGGTCTTTAAATAGACAGTCATGTCTTTTAGACTAACTAATACTTCTGCAGCTTTTCAATGACTTATAAACAATATTTTCTTAGACCTTCTTAATGTTTGCATAGTAGTATACCTTAATGATATCCTTATTTATTTGAATAATATGTTCTAATATCAGGACCATATCAAAGAAGTGTTACACTGACTCTGAAAAGTAGGACTATATGTGAAAGTAGAGAAGTGTGAGTAAAACTCTAACTATATAGAATACTGAGAATATATTTTGTTTCCTTCTAGATTGTTTATATCATCTGATAAAATCAAAAAAATCTAAAATCGGCCTGAGCCAAGAAAAATTAGAAATGTACAAGCATTTTTAGAATTTGCTAACTTTTATTATTGTTTTGTTCACAATTACTTAAATATAGCTGCTCCACTGATCTAACTAACATATAAGAATACTTCTTGAAACTTCAACTTCCTATGCTGCAAAGTGTTCAATACCCTTAAAAAACATTTAATTTTACTCTAATCCTTACCCACTAGATATCAAATACTGATTTATCTGATTGTATTTCATTCTTACATGTTCAAGACTGTTAAATTTAACTATAACATGTATGATAAGAAACTTCTTGCAGTTTTCAAAGTTTTTTATATATAGTATCATTATTTAGAAGGATTGGAATTCCCTATAGATGTTATTACAGATTACAAAAACCTAGAGTATTTCTCAACTACTAAAATTCTTTTCTGTTTCAAGAAAGATAGTTATAATTTCTCTCAGTTTAATCTTATTATCTGTGTTATAAGACACTTTGGACACTAACAATTTTTATTTTATTTTATTTTATTTTTCTGATTTTATATTGATTTTCTTTTTTTTTGGATGATGAAGAGGCATGTGACATTGCAGTCACATGACAGATCACATGATGTGACATCATAGGCCTAGAATATGATGAAAGAATCTGGAAGATAATATCAGGGCATATATATACAATATGGTAGCCTTGAGTAGGGAATGAGGTGAACATGAGGTTGTAGCATAGACAATAGGGCAGGCTTAATTATTGGTAGTATGGACCAGGCATGTTTTGTATATATAGGACTCTAATTTAGCAGAAACTTCTTGTCAAGTTCTTTTGTGTTTTTCCCCACTTGATTACTTAACTGAGAGCTTTACTGCTTGTATTATTATTGGACTTTGTATCTAGTAGTTGCCACAACAATCTGTTTCTGTCTAGAATGTCCAGAATTTAAGCCTGATGCTATTACTCATAAAGAAGACTTCTATTTAAGAGAAGGAAAAACTATCTATACTCAAAACATGTATTTCATCTTCATCCATAATTAGCTTGTAACATCACTCTAAGCTACCACTCTGATTTCTCCACTCTTTTGAGTTGCCACTATTGTGGATTTTGACAGTTTGTATAATAATATCCAAGTATCAATCATACAAAATGAGATACTACAAAAAAATCTCCATTATCTAGTAGAATATTAGTTGTTAAACATATTTAGACTCCTACTTAAGAATAAGAAAATTGATATGCTATTAATACTTAATCTCTATACATATGTTCTGTAGTACTACTACAATCACATTTTTACAGAGTACTTCAGGCAAAGTAAGATACTAAAACTTATTTGTTACAGTTACACTTGGTTGTTTCTATATACAGATGTAAAAATGTTCTATAATTCTTGTGTTACTTATATGAAGTCCAAACTACAATACTACAAACTCTATGGAACACTTAAGTAACTTTTAATTTCTGAATTTAATCTCTGTGGATTTTTTTATTAAAAAGCTCTCTTCTACTTCTAGCTATGATACAATCCTAGTTACTATTGATTGACTTTCCAAGTAGGCTATATATGTTCTAATAGTAAATACCATTACTTAATATGAGTTAGCAAAGCTGTTTGTAATCTATATCTTTTCCAAGCATGGTATTCTATCTCATATCACTTCCAATTAAGGATCTAAGTTTGTTTCAAACTTTTTCTAGTTCCCAGGAACTGCTCTTGATATGAAGCTCTACTTCACTTTCAGATATTACTCTAATGAAGATGTTTAGACAAAACATACTAATTAGACACTATATATAACAATACACCAAGTGCTACTATCAGAGTATCATTATTCTTTGAAAATAAAGACTATTATCCAAGCATCAAAGTACATCCAGAACAAGATATCACTTCATTCTACACTTGTTAATTTGCTATAGATCTTGACAAACTGCAAAACACTCTAAAAAATAGAAATATCCACTGTATAACAATGGTACCAATGGTTAGTAGATGTGTATAGAACCCTAGCTTTATATTTTCAGATAGAACAACAGGTATTTCTAAAAGATCAGTTCTTTTATATTATATAACCTTCAAAAAAAGCTATCAGAAAAATACCTAGAACCATTCAAAATAATTAGTTAAGCTAGTATTCACTTATTCACAATTCACCTTCCAAGATCAATATGTACTGTCCATCTAGTATTTTATATATCCATGTTTAAACCTATAACATCTAACACTTTTCCAGTTAATCTGAACTCCTACTATTACCAATTATGACAGGTGGTAAACTGGAATATAAGATCTCCTGGATTGTTGACTTGAAAATTGATTGCAGACATACATACAAACTACTCTATAAAGTCATTTGGCTAGGATATAAAAACATGAAAGAAGAATCTGACTAGCTATCTATATCTAAACTTGCTTATATTTCTGAACTTATATCTGGCTTTTATTAAACTTACTCTAATAAACCTGGTTTCTTTCTGCTATCTCAGCCCTAACATTTTTCCATTATTGTTTTTCTTGCTCTTTTTATTTTTTCTCTTCTCTTCTCTTCTTTTTTTTTCTCAGACTTGAAGTAGTATAGCTTTTTTTTCCTTTTTCATTATTACAAACTACAGTACTTACAACTTCTTGTGTAATTAGAGTCTCAAGAGCTTGGCTTTAAGAAGAAATACTATTATATACTATTTGACATCTGTATAGTTCCTACTTTCTTCTAGTGTAAATTACACTCTATTCTATTACCCACTAATTGAAGGACTAAACCTTATATTTCTTATCAATCTCATGGAGTTCCAAACAATAATCTCTATGATATCTAACAATCTAGAGTATGTGTAGTAATAGAATATTATTAAATTACCACTTTTGTATTTAAGAATGTTAGCTACTATATACTAGGGGGGAGAGATGGCATAGTGGAAGAGCCTCCTGTCCATATGTATTATACTTACCTCAAACCTACTTGAGGTCATGGGTTCAATTCCTTAGTAGTCCTTTGTGTTAGGTAACTGTATAAAAAGATTAGGATATTGATACTCCATACATAATTCCTCCTGTAGGCATAGATTGCCATTGCACCCTGTGTAATAAATTGTTGACTTAAAAAAAAAAAGCTACTATATACTATTCTTTAGTCTGATAATTAACTTGAAATTTGTGTCACACTTATCTCAACTCTCTTCTAAAACTCCTAGTCTCTAGAAATATGGTTATGTAACATATAAGCTAGATATAACATCATCTGTTGAAGCTAAGACTGATTATTTGCATAGTATCACTTCTGGTTCCTATTTAATTCATAGTTACTAAGACTAGTTCTCATTTTCATCTTTCATGTTATATTCACAAATATCTTTGGTAAGTGTGAATCACTTCTAACAGATTTTCTACTTGATTAATATAGACTGTTTAAATATTTAGAGTAGCTAACATCTCTAGAAAACTTTATTCTGTTTTCTTAAAATTTTTTTAGAAGTGAGTTATATATTATATAGTCCAGAATAAATTGAGAATTTCCCTAAAGATTGTAAACTTTACATATTCTGTAGACTTCATTTAGTTGTCCTAATAGCAAAACATAATTATTCCCTCTGGGATCTTAAAGTATTGATTGGTCTAGTAGTCCTAGATTGTCTACTCTTATATCTCAATCTCAATCTCAATCTCTTACTTCTTGAATAATATATGCTTTGAGTAATTATCTATAAACTCTGTCAACACAGATAAAGCTTTAGGTACTGTGTATAAGAAGTAGCTTAGTGCCAGTATATCTCAAAATATTCCACCAACAATATTCTTACTAGTCTCATAAGCCAACTTTAAAACTTGCAAACTTTAGTATCCAATCCTCCTGACACATTCCATTCTGATTATATCTGTCTTAATCTATGGATAATATCTCTTCTCTCATCTACACTTCCTAACCTCTTCCAGAGTAGATCAATCTCTCTATTTTACCTCAGATGTCCTCACCTACTAGCTTTATGGACTTCTATCTATAACATCTGAGGATTACCAAGATCTAGAGTAACTCATTTAGCAGTCTCTATTCTAGATAACTACTTTAGATAATATATCTAGTATATAAACTAGTAGTTTATACTGTATTAGTTTTATTCTGAAAATTAACCAATACTGACATTTTCTTTTAGTGTTGGCAATAATATATCTTACTATCTTTTAATACCACTAAAACTTTAAGTTTCCTAAGTTCTCTTCCAAAAATATGTAACTTATGTAACTTGTAGAAATATAGCATATACATATAAGCTAGACCCAAAGGTTATTCTAGACCTGTCTTTTGTGTTCTTAGATAATATACAACTGATATTATGACTTAAAATCTTAAGTAAGGGCAAAAGATAACTTTTATATTGAGTAACACAAAAGAACTCAATAGAGTTCCAAGTATAAGATAGTCTATCTTATATACTACAGATTATAGTTTGTGTGCACACTACAACCAATCTATCACAAAGTATATATGCTTTTTATAAGACTAACATATTGTTGTTATGCTATATAATGTTATTTGTTCTAGAATTTTTTCTTCTCTGTATTATATGATTGTGTGGCTGTAATATATGTGACTACCTTATAATAGGTGTCATATCTCTATCATGCTTTGTGACTTTATATAACTGTCATATATAACATTACATTATATTTTTTTGTCTAAGTCTCAAATAAAGAGAAGTAAAATAAAACCAAAAAATAAAAGAAAATAAAATAAGAAAATAAAAATAAAAAGGAAAAAATAAAAATAAAATAGAGTCTATTGTTTACAACTCCTTAAGATATTCAAGATATACTTCTTGTCTTTTGTAGAATAATCTAAGCTGGATATATTCATTGCTGAGAATTTCTATATAGAACAAATACAATCTTTTAAGTCTCTTATAGCTATACTGGTTTTTTTTATCAAAAAAGTCAAGAATAAGCATCCACTCTTTCTGATCTCTAAACTGATTACTAAACTCTAAGAAGCTTGTTATTTTAGTAAGCTAGATTTTTATTGGAAATCCAACAATATCTGTATTAAGTATAATAATGAGTAAAAGATGGCCTTTGATATAAACTATGAACTTTTCAAAGAACTTTATAATAAAAGGTATCATAATAGTATATTTGAATGATATTCTGATCTATTTTCAACTCTGATACTAAAGACTATTGTCACTGTATCTATTTTGGCTTCTTCAAATACTGCCATCTCATTTCATATTGAAACAAATAGTTCAGACTATGTAACAGAAGTAGTTCTCTTTCAAGAATTCAAGATAGATAGTAAGTAGTATTGTTATAATATGTTTATTTTGATTTTTTTTTTCTTTTTATCTATTTTTCTTAATTTGATTTTTCTTTTTCTTTTATTGTTGTTTCTTTTATTTCTTAGACAATGATGAGGCATGTGACTGCAGTCACATAACATAACAACTATGTTATAAGCCTAGAATATTATAGAAAAGATTAGAAAGAATAATATCAAAGTACATGTCTATAGTATGTCAATCTCATAATATACTTATAGATGATACATGAACCTTAGGGTAGGGTTATTTATCATTAGCACAGACTATGAGGAAGTAGTATATATAGTGTCAAAATACATTAGAGACTTCTTGTTGAGTTTTTCTATAATCTTATAAGATTCTTATCTGTAAGACTATTTAGTGACAATATTGATTGTCTTGATTAATAGTTGCCACAACAAGTATCTAGTAGTATTCTTCAGAAAGTCTCTTTTCTCTATTAAGTACAATTATAAAATTCATGACAAGAAAATACTAATAATCATCAAAGCTTTTGAAAAGTAGTAATACTTTTTAGAAGATATACTAATCTCTATGGAAATTTAAATAGACTATCAAAACCTGGAATACTTTGTAACAGCCAAAATACTTAACTATAGATAAGTATAGTGGTTATTATACTTAGCAAGGTTTGATTTTGTTCTACATTATTATCTAGGTAAGTTCATAGAGAAATCAAATATACTGTCTTAAAGACTAGAAGTAATAGCTTACATGATAAAAACACAGTTTTGATTAAGCTAGAGTTTTTAACAGTATGTGTAATAAAAGGTTTAGCATTCAAAAAAGAAGAATATAGTCTTTTAATAGACATCTATTAGAGTAACAGAGCTAGTTAACAAGAAGAATAAGTGGACTATACAAGGGAACTTTAGTAGTTATTCTTTAAGTTATTATAGTCTTCTAAATAGTTAGAGATAAATAGGTTGTTTCTTTCTTTTTTGAGACAAGATCCATATTCTTGATATCCTAGACTTTTAATACCATATTATCACTCTTTATCATAACTCAAAAATAGTAGGATATATATTAGAAGATGTTAAAAAGTTACTAGTAGTCTTATATATCTTGATATGTTAGTCAATATATTAGTATTTGTGACTTTTATTTGTGGACTAAGCCTATACAACACTCACTCTTGAAAGAACTATGTTTACTTCCTATGCCAAATATAAGATGAAAGACTCTTAGTATTAACTTCATTATAGAACTCCCAGAGTCTGTAAGATTTGACACAGTGATAACTATAATATACTCCTTTATTCTGACTCATATAACTATTACTGCAGAGAGTACAGCAAAACTCTTTTTATACTATGTATGAAAACATCACAGTCTCTCCACTTATATTATGTCAGACAGAGGACTACAGTTCATGGTGCTCTTTACTAAGGAACTATACTATTTGTTCAGAGTTAAAATTGTCTCATTTATAGCCTAGTATCTATAGTTAGATGGCTGAACAGAATGAGTGAACCAAGAATTTGAGCAATACTTCATCAATGAGTGACAGAGCAATTGGCATGACCTTCTTCTATTAGTAGAGTTTTAGCATAACAACTATGTGTACTTTTTAACATAACAATCTCCATTTCTTCTTGATATAAGATACCTACCATGGATAGGATT
>Ga0157364_1009016_pt1 | contig 10347 bp, 7 predicted proteins | sample AttsexASBM2_FD_111476 | JGI IMG/M metagenome (GOLD analysis project Ga0157364, IMG submission 111476) | Fungus gardens microbial communities from leaf cutter ant in Ribeirão Preto, State of São Paulo, Brazil - Atta sexdens ASBM2 | ecosystem: Host-associated > Fungi > Mycelium > Unclassified ... | reverse complement strand
CCAGAAATCATCGATAAAGTCCACGATATTGTTTTGACTAATCGACAAGTGAAAGTGCGCGAGCTTGTTAAGACCACAAGCATATTACATGACACAGTGATTTTAATTTTGCATGAACAATTGGGTATGAAAAAGCTATCGACAAGATGGGTGCCACGTTTGCTCACTGTGGATTATAAGTGCGTCATCGTGTGACGATTTCAAAACAATGTTTGGAGATATTTCAACGTAATCCAGATAAATTTCTGCATCGATTCATTACTGTGGACGAAACATGGATCCATTACTTCACACCAGAGAAGGAACAATTAAAACAATGAACTTCATCAGATAAACCAGTTTCGAAGAAGGCGAAAACCGTAAAGTCGGCCAGAAAGGCCACAGTTTTTTGGAATACGTGATATAATTCATATCGATTACCTTCCGTCGAAACAAACACGATCAATGGAGATTATTATGCAGCCTTATTGGACCGTTTCAACAACATTTTAAAGAAAAAATATCCTCATTTAGCGAAGAAGAAAGTGCTCTTCTATCAAGACAATGCACGGGTTTATACATGCTCGGCACCGATGGCCAAATTCAACAAATTCCGCTACGAATTGCTTCCCCATCCAGCATATTTGCCAGATTTAGTTCCTTGCAACTATTTTCTGTTTCCAAACCTGAAGAAATGGTTCGGAGGAAAGAGATTCACCACCAGAGAGTAGCTTATCGCCGAAATAGAGGCTTATTTTAAAGGGTTGGACAAATCACATTATTCGGACGATTTGAAAAAGTTGGAGAATCGTTGGATCATGTGTATCGAGCTGAAAGGAGACTATGTTGAGAAATAAAAATGCATCGATCAAAAAAATGTGTGTGTTTTACTAAAAACTGTTTTTCTAAAAACTTATTGACTTGTCCTCGTATACATAACCTCTCTCTTTCTCTCCTTCGACAATACGACGCTCAGTGGAAACGTATCATATAATGAAAGCGTTTCATATAGTATTTTGAAGGTTAGCTAATCTATTATGCAATGACTTAGTTTATACCCAGCACTTGAGTATTAAGGCTACGTTCCAAAACGTCCTTTCCGAGGAAAATTTACTCAAAATAAATAGTACATGTAACATATATTATAGTAAAATTTTCCTCGAAGGACGTTTTGGAATGTAGCTTAGGTCTATATTCACATGAAATCACTTGATAAGCTTGATATAAAAGCTGGAGGATTATTTTGATCTAATACGTCTGAATCATAAGTATCAGACCAAGCTGATACGCGTATCAAATGGTATCAAAGAATCTCAGTATGTTATAAACGCTTGATTCGTTTTAGATCATATATTAAAATTCGTTACTGTTTTTATGTTCAAGTTAGAATTAGAAATTGTACTTATCTTGAAAAGCAGTAAAGATACATATGTACGTACACATTAAGAGAGTCTTACCTTAAATGTATGAATAATTTATACATCGAATGACAAATTTTTTAAAGATGTATGGTATAAAATCATATGGTGTCCAGTAATGTAGTATCTAATATTGTGGTGTCCAATAATGCAGTGTCCAATAATGCGTGTCTAATAATGCGGTGTCCAGCAATGCGTGTCCAATAATGCAGTGTCCAATAATGTAGTGTCCAATAATGCATGGGCCAACTGTGTGGTGTCCAATCTTGCGTGTTCAATCGTGCAGAGTTCAATAATTACGTGTTCAAAAGAAGGTCATCTTTCGATCGCACTGATAGATGATTACTTCCGGGAAAGGATACTAGAATACATGGATAGGGACGGTGGCAGATGCGAGGTGGAGATGTTATGCGGAGTTCCTCAGGGATCCTAGAACCCTTGCTTTGGGATCTGGCGTACGATGCCATTCTTCGCACCGCCCTGTCACCGGGGACCGAAGTAGTGCTACGCGGATGGCACACTTATGCTCGCGGCGGGAGACGACTGGGAGAACGCGGTTGGGAACACGTCGCGCGAATGAAATGTGGCGCACCTAGAACTGGAGTTGTTTCCCTGCAAAACGGAATGTATGTTCTTTCATAACGGGAGGTGCGGGGAGTTTTCTTCAGCCTGGGTCATTGTAGGGACGGTCGGGATGACTTCCATGATTAAATATCTGGAGCTCATCCTTGACGGCCGAGGGGGTTTCAGCACTTCGCTGCGCTGACCCCCAGAGTGGACAGAATAGCGAACGCGCTTGTCCAACCTGAGTGATCCGTGTGACTCAGTGCGCAGGATGTACGCAGGCGCCGTTATGTCTTGCATCATGTACGGTGTCCCAGTGGGCGAGTGAAACGGAGAGCAAAACGAGCGTCAGGAGAGTGCTATATTCTGTGCGAGGTACTCTGTGCAGAGAAAATTCGTTTTGCGCCTTGCCCGCGCATAGGACGTGTCTCGAATGCGGCATCGCCAGACGAGGGAGCTTTCCACTTGCCACTCGCATACTCGCCACTAATGTGCACGAAACCTCGCTTCAATTGCAATTTTGCATCCACGAGTCGTGCGATCCTCGCCACCAAGGATTGTTTGTGTCCAACGAAACACAGACGCTTGGCACGACATAGTTCTTCGAGCTGTTCGATGCACTCGTCGCATCGTTGCAGCCACGAACATTGCACCGCATTACTGGACATGGAATTATTCGACATCGCATTATTGGACACATTTTATTGGACACCGCATTATTGGATACGCGAAACACTCCACTAGAGTAACGACCTGGCCGCACTGTTCCAGCAATTCGCGTTCCATTCACTCATGATTTTTCATGTCTTTTTTTTCTTTTTAGATCTTACGAAGCACTTGGACTCGTTCAAACACGTTGCAGCATCGCTTTAAAATGTCATAATGTATTATCACCTAAAATGTTATAATGTATTATCATCATGGTATTATATTCGTCTAAAGTGCATTCTTTACAGGGGTAGTATAATTGATTACGCATACACTTATCACATAAGTCATCGAAACACTTTTTTAGAAGGATTCTCCTCGCGATCGTAGTATTATTACTAATTTATTCGTTATCACTTCTCACCACTCACGAGAATCTTAATAAGCCTGCAGCTATATTGAATCTTTTCTTTACTTTTCATTGAATGATAACACTGTTATCTTTTATTAAACCGGAAACTTTGTACCAAAATCTCTCTTTGAAGTCAATGTGCACCGTTTTGTCTCCTAACCGTCCGAATCAATATTCTTTTTCATCATCGTTATCATTGATGATGACTCCCTGTTTCATCACATGTACCTATTTCTCGATCACGTAGGAACTGCACTGGCGAAATTCGCTCATCTTTACCTTTCTTCTGCGGACCACAGTCTTCAGGTACTTTTTTCGCATTCATTTTCGTTCGTAATACCATTCACAATACCGTTCACAATAATTCTTTTTTAATGTGTGCAGAGTGGGCACATGCTGCACAAGAATATAATGTACAAAGGTCCTCTGCAATTTATGCACGACCTGCCGTCTAGCCTATCGAAAGAATCGGTCTCATGCTTCCTGATGTGATACATTCCTACATCGTTAATGTCAGCTATACGAATCATGCATGCTGTGCATATGGTTAAAGCACCCGTATAATAATTGTGGATCACACAATGCTTAGTACGAGTTTAATACGAGAGTTCAACATACGGATTTATGGAGCCGACATGAATTTTCTACACGATCAATTTCATACTCGCTCATATCACTAGCACATCCGCTATCGTCGGATAGCATTTCTTTGTCGGATGATTCTTAGTTCATTATATTCTCAAAGTCTACTTCTATTTTATCAAACATTTCGAACACTTCGTCTCTAATATTCACGTTTCCGATATTCTCGAATTCTACATCTATGTCCTCAACATTCCTGATATTCTCGATTTCTACATCGTCCATTATGTCCTCAAATTCTATTTTCATTGCTTCAAATTTAATTGTCTGTACTTACACTATGTCCTCAACGTCCGCACGATGATCAGCCATATTTTTCACATTACACATACTTATTACGATCGATTCGGTAATCTTTAAAGGCGCCAACTGAGGTGCCACGCTTATGAGCCATTATATATTCCATTTGCGACTTTTTTGTCCCCTTGTCTACCATCTCTATTAGGTAATAACGTGTCTGATCTCTTTTCAGAAAAAATACTGTTATCGATGGACAAAACATCTTGTCCGCGTTATAGTACCACGACGCATTTTGGGATAGACGTGGGGTTCGCAGCGGCAGCGATGGTGATAGCGGCGGCACCTGAGGTGGGATGTGGGATATGGGGTGGCAGTCCCCAATAATATGTAACATCATAACATGGAGGCATGTATCATTATATCGATATATACCGATAGCGCCTTCTCGCACCTTCCCTCTCCCTTTCCCCGCGCCTATGAGTACCTTCTGCGCCCCGCGTCCCCCTCTAGTCCCATGATCTAGAACGCGCCTTGTATATCTAGTCATAACGAAATTCTAGGCGAAAGCGATATCAAATTAGATGATAGCAGCGAAGACAGTGATGTTCTCTTGTTAGATTGATGATTTCGGTGCACTAGCGCTTTAATATTAGATGTGGGAAAAAATTCGTGGCGTTTTTCCCATTAGATTTAACGGGAAAAACGCCACGAACTTTTTTCCACACCTACTATATGGAAATTAAAGAATAATTTCACTACAAGGAAAGGTAACCTCAGTAATTTTTTATTTTATGAGGTGAACCCTGCGATTGGGAAGCGCGTATATGTACTCGCGTATCAAGCACGAGTATTGCGAATCGAGAACGCTCCTCTCAGGCGCGCCAAACTAATTAATGATAAGAATAGATATATTATTGCGTTAGTAATTAAGGAGCACGTATCCGAGATAATAGAGAGGCAAATGGTAATCGAAGCAATTTCATCCCTACTGAACGTAATAACGAATTAAACCTTTTGTCAGTCTCTATATGTAAAGGTGACATCGATAGGATACCGTGGCAAAAAATTAGAGATGTTTTAGATGATACGTTCCGTAATCACAATGCCAAAATATCGATTTGTATCAATCGACTTTCGATTCTGCCACCTTCCGATCGGCCGTGAATTTTTAAAGAATACCACGATTCAGTGACTAATGGACATAAAAACATGTCTAAGGCGAATTAAAGATCGATATTACTGGTCAAACATGAAAGCGGACGTACAGTCTCTCTTCAAAACTATAGAAACTGCCAGCTGCAAATAACTCGTGCGCATAAATATTTGCCGATGGTTCTAACAAACACGCCGAGTGATGCATTTGAAAAAATTTCCATGGATATTTTGGGGGGTTTTACTATCTGAAACGTGAGTGGGAAACACAACCAAAAAACACATACATACAATCAAATACTCCCTCGCGATATCGCTCAAGCAATTGATATAGCTAACGCATTCGTAAACGATTTTATATGCATCTATTTTATATGTATCCCTAAGACTATCCTTACGGATTAGGGCTCAAATTTTCTAAGCGCTCTCATGTGTGCCATAACACGCAAATTTCGAATCCGAATATCGCAATTCAAAACGACCACCTGCCATCTCCAATTGAACGATTCAGTCAAAAGGAGTCACGTATTCTAGGAGCAATATATAGACAAAAATCACGAGTGGGACAAACATTTGAAGATAGCAATGTTTTCTTATAACATTAGCGTTTACGAAGGCACTAAATTCACGCCGCACGAATTGATATTCGGTAAAACAGCCAGGATCCCGATACGTGATCCAATATTAGTTAGTGACTTGAGCGGAACATACGCAGACTATCTAACTTCCTTGTCCAACTGACTCCGTGATAGCGAATGAGAACTTCTGTCATGCGAAATTAAGATTGAAGCGTTACTATGACAAAAAAGTTAACCCTCAAGCGTTTAAACCAGGCGATTAGATTTATTTGTTAAAAAATGTAAAAGGAAAACTTATAGCTCGATACAGGACCGCAGGAGGTCCTGAAAGTTTTAAATAATAATAATATTAAGATAGTGATAAGCAGTAATAGGACTCGACGTACATTGGGGGTAACTCAACAAGCCGTTTCTGTACGATTGAGAGCCATGGGAATGCTTCAAAAACAAGGAAATTGGATGCCTTATGAACTGAAACCGAGAGACGTTGAAAGGCAATTTTTCACTTGCGAACAGTTGATTCAAACACAACAGAGAAAAGATTTTTTGCATTGGATTGTGACTGGAAATGAGAAGTGGATATTCAACGACAAGAAGAAAAAATACTACGCTAAGCCCGATCAATCAACCATCGACCTCAACATCAACACTACGGCCGAACATTCATGGTTCGAAGATCATGTTCTGTATCTGATGGGACCAAAAGAGTTTACTATGAGCTGCTGAAACCTGGCGATTCCATTACATTCGAAAATTGCCTGAGAGATGGGAAAAAGTAGTCTTTAATTGATCTGTTCATTCATTTTGTTTTGAAATAAATGTACAAAAAACGGACCGAACTAATTTGTACTCCCAATATAAAAAACTCCGTGCCTTACTGAACAATAAGGAAAACGAATGACAATTATTAAACGAATAATTAGTTCTTAAACAAATCTGTAACACTACGATAAGTTAGCTAATTGTGCTAAGCTAAGCACTTATTGCGATAGATTAAGAATAATATCAGTTAATCAATTTTTTTCTTTTTCTCTCTTTTTTCTTTCTAGATCAAATAATCAATAAAACGTCGGACATAGTCCAACATTTTATTTGTGAGGGGGGGAGTATCACGTTTGCTAACATTTGACTTTTTGTTCAATGATTATTTTTCCGAACAGATTTACTAACAATCCTGAATAGTACACGCGGGTCCATGCGTGGTCAACTTCCATATAAAACTTCAGATGCGCGCGCGCGCGCGCGCGCGCGCGTGTGTGTGTGTGTGTGTGTGTGTGTAATTATATAATTATGTATAATTATATATATGTATAATTATATAATTATTTAATTAGGAAGGGAAGGGACGTATAAAGTAGGAAGGAATGACAAGCTGACTTTTGATTGGTTGATTGGAGATCTCAAAAGAAAAACTGGTTGATGTAGTCAGCTGTCCACGGAAGCGCCAAGAAGGCAGTCGCAGTACCAGAAATCTATTGAGTGGTCCCATAGTACACGATTTTGATCACTAATACGCGAACTGGAATGAACTTTCCGTTTTTCTCAGTTCAGCGCGTTTCTTAATATTGACACGGAGCGACATGGACTACGATAGACTAAGTTCGCACTGATTGACGCTCTGCGTTTCCGCGGAGCCTCTATTTATATCCCGACAAAAAGGGCGTAATATCTTTTGTCTATGTGCAATAGTTAGTTGCAATGTCACGCGAGATTTATGATTTTTATAGCGTCCTATCGTTGTCTAAAGTGCATCGTTTCGAGAAGAAAAGAAATGATTTACGTTTTTTTTTAAAGAGGTAAGATGGCTCCAGATAGACGAATTCTGCTATCCTCGCGGAAAATATAGTTAGGTAAACAGACGGTTACCGTGCACAACTAATTTTGCGTGCAGGACAACAGTAGGTATAATAGGCGGATTCTAACCATGGGGCTAGAGGGGAGCGCGGGGCGCGGGGGTACTCGTTGGCGCGGGGGGAAGGCGCGGGGGGTTTTCGTAGGCGCGGGAGACAGCAGCGCTGTCACTGTTTACATAAACATAGGACCCCTGGTCGATGGATTACGTAAATATGATGACATTTCGTTATGCGTTCCGTTATGCGTTCCGTATTTTTTTCGTCCCGCCGCCGCAGCCGCCACCGCCGCCGCCGCCGCCGCCGCTGCCTTTTGCAGATGAAAAATAATATAAATATATAAATATAAAATATAAATATAAATATAAATTTTTTTTTTAATTTTATTCATATTTTATACATAAAAAATTTTATGAAAATTACAATTCCAATCTTCCGGCTCCGGATCGGGATCGTACGGTCGAAGGACGAAAAATTTGGCCAGGTACAAGTCTTCATCCAACTAGACATCAAGAATCTCACGTTCCTCTCGATCCCACCGCTTCTCTGCACGTATCATTTGATTGTTATATATATTCATAAAGCCTCTGATTCTGATGTGGCTACGATGTATCTTCTGGAAAAAGTATAACAAAGTAAATTAAAAAAGAAAAAATTAGAAAATATAATATATAATTTATAATATATAATTTAAAATTTAAACAGAATTTACCAAAGGGATTACCAGGACCTCCATTTCATTCAGCAACTATAGTCGCACAACCCTTTGGTTGTCAACCATAATGTACTGGAAAAAGAAAAATAAAAAAAGTGTTATAAGCATAAATCAGCTAAAAAAAAAAAACGTTAAAAAGGATACAAATAGAAAGAAAAAAATTACTTATCTCCTCAATACGGGATACTCGTAATGGATCTCCAGAAGCTCTCTGAGGTTACTCATTATTGCGTGAGAGTGAAACTTTAAAAAAAAACCACATTAATACGTATAACTATCACTGAGTTCCGTTGTCACTTGATATAATTTTAAGCGGCAAAATTTTTTGCAAACTGAGAAAAAATCACTCACGTTTCGCGCGCGGACAAAGCAGGATAAACTTCTTTGTGTGAATGGCTCCGACTCTAACACAAAGTCGATACGGTCAGAATCGAAAATGTCGCTTATGCGGTGAGTAACAAAAACAGAATTCCAAAAAGAGTAAACTCAATTGCGCGTTTGACACTAGTCACACTTTCCAAACGATAATGTAATAACAGTCGATTGCGCGCGGACAAAGCAGGGTAAAAATTGATGCTGAGAATGAACCTTCACCGCAGCGAGCCTCTCTAGGATTTATCTTTAGACAACAGTTGTATATAAAACAATTCAGATCATAAGTACCGTCACGAGAAAAGTATCGTTTATATCGTTGCAGCACTCTTTATAAGAGTAACTTAATATAGTAGCCGCGATTATTTTCGTCGTCGAATTACTGAAAGTTTACTCTGCATTTTAATTCCCTTTTTTTCTTATGTGGAAAGATACACACGTTCATACATATACATTTATACATATATACATACATATATGCGTAAGTGCGTACATACGTATATGGTATGATTCGTCGACAAAAAAACAAGCATGATTGTTATTTATCTAAATGGAGTACGATGTCGAGGTATAGGATGAATGGATGGGAAGTAAAGAAAGTATAGTACATATATAGTAATGGAAACGAAACAGTTTTTTATTCACATGTTATTACATCGTTTCTTTTTTTGTATGTATTAAAAGCCAATAGTTCGCAATCGACGAGCTGATGTCCATTGAAAATGTCACGTACAGCGTTCTCAGACGCGATGTTGGAGAATCGCGTATACAGCATCAACCGTATCGACGGGCTAATTGCTCGAATGTTACGTCGATACATTCGTCAAACTCAAACATACGTCGTAGCGTCGTTTCCATCATCGTAATGCGTACGGATGAAAAATCGACACGTACGAGCGTAACATCATTCAGCGTGCAAACGCTGACGGTTAGCAGTCCAATGCTTATAAAATTATCTTTATATTCGTTTCGTAGCATCTTGTAAATATTCCATTGCTGCTCGTAGAGACCTTTCCACGTTTCGAGAGAAAGCGACAGTTCGTGTCCGTGATGATCTCCCAGGATGATCTCCACATAACTCGGAGGACCAACGTTGATTTCCAATTTCCAAATATTTGTAGCCCGTAACCGTCAGATCATAACGTCTGTCCAATAAACGCACCGCGTGATGCTCCATGCTGTGTACGTACGTAATGTTAAACAACGTTTCTTTTGTATAGAACGTTGAAACTTACATGTTTCTGCAGTCCTTCTTCGTTTCATACGATGCGTTGCTGTCTTTAGCGAAGTACATTTTTTTTTCAACCATTCGTACAAGCGGATATCACAAGACTGATTGCATCCGTAAATTACGTATATGATAAAATTTCTAGAATCGAAGAGGGAGTAATCCTCCCCTCTTTCCAAGAATTGTGAACATGTTGTGACACGTTTTGTCACGCTTTCTACGTACTTTTTTTTTTTTCACGGGTTTATCGATGTTTATATTTATGATTTATATTTTGATGGCATTGATGATGATGATAAGCACATTGGCGACTTTGATGCTTTTTCTCCAGGACATTCCCAATATCTCGCTTTTTTCTTCGATGGCGGTGGACATGGCGAACTTGGCGACAAGGAACGGTACCCTTTTTGCTCGATCGATTTTCGATATATATTCTTTTACTCGATCCATATCTTAACGCTCGTAACTGAAGCTTACGATTGAATGAAAAAAAGTCTTATACACTACCTATATATATATATATATATATATATATATATATATATATAT
>Ga0157364_1009015_pt1 | contig 10348 bp, 10 predicted proteins | sample AttsexASBM2_FD_111476 | JGI IMG/M metagenome (GOLD analysis project Ga0157364, IMG submission 111476) | Fungus gardens microbial communities from leaf cutter ant in Ribeirão Preto, State of São Paulo, Brazil - Atta sexdens ASBM2 | ecosystem: Host-associated > Fungi > Mycelium > Unclassified ... | reverse complement strand
CCATATGGCATTTTAGAAGGCCAAATGTTAACGCTTTAAAACCACAAAAAGGCGAGAAGATATATAAAATTTAAATTGTTATTTCGGTTGTATCAAATCTAAAGCTCAGAACTTTTTTGTACATCTAATAATGACCTATATCTGAAAACGGATGTATTGTTGTTGACCGACAACTTTCAAAATTTCCGCGACAGTTGCGTCGCGAGTTATGGGCTCGATTCTGCGTATTATTATATCTTACCGGACTTCACGTGGGACGCCATGTTAAAGCATATGGGTGTAAGATTTGAACTGCTCATAGACATTAATATGGTCATCAATATGTTTATCAAGTGTGATGTACGCGGTGATCTCAGTGTTCGAACACATACGCGCGAACCAACAACAAATACATGTCGTCGTACGATCCAAGTACATCGACCATCATACTTGATGTACTATGACGTCAACAATCTGTACGGCTGAGTGATATAATATCAACCATTGCCTTATGCCGATTTTCGATGGGTCGACGATGTATAAAATTTTGACTTTATGATCATCGCGTTAGATTCGGCAACAGGCTATATTTTCGAGATGGATGCGCATCTTCATGACGCACATACTGATCTAGCATTCTGTCCAACGCGCGAGAAACCATTCGGTAAACTTCATTCTTTGACCCGTCAGGAGGGGGAGACCCAATTCTTTATCAACACTTATTTTGTGGACACCCAGAAGTTTATATTTTAATTCTACCAGGATTTGATTTAATCTCACAAATTATTATAAGAGAAAGAGGAAAAAAAGAAACTTTCGGAACTTTAGGGATAATTTATGCAATAATAGCTATTGGTCTTTTAGGATTTATTGTATGAGCCCATCATATATTTACTATTGGTCTTGATGTAGATACAATCTCGATGACAATCTCCTCGCAACATTATGCGATAAACAGCGTTACGTCATACATTATCATAACCTGCAGTATACTCGTCATAGTCTCCGTATTACAAAGGTTCATCGTATACTGCAATTTCCATGGCTACACGATTAGAACTAAACACAAAATTTAGAACTTTGACTAAAAATGTGTTTGAAAAAAATTTTTACAAACTTATGAATAACGTGGTATTTGGCAAAACTATGGAGAACATACGCGATCGCATTGACATAAAATTATTAACACAATGAGAAGGCAGACACGGTGCTGAGGCAATGATCGCGAAACCAAATTTCTAGCGTCTTTCCGAAGAATCTGGTCGCGATAGAACAGCGTAAGCTCGAGGTGAAATTTGACAAACCAATTTAAGTACATCCTCGACATATTCAAGACGTGTTTGTACGAATTTCACCACGAGTACGTGGCACCGCTGTTTCGCGAAAAATGCAAAATTATGTATATCAATGTACACTGATAGCTTCATATATCATATAGAATGTGACGAAATCTACGATCATCTATCATGAAACGCGATATAAGTAAATTTGACACAAGCGATTACTCCAGCGACAACTCGTACGACATTCCACTCGCAAATAAAAAAGGCCCTTGAAAAAGGATTCTGGCCTTATGAAAGAGAAAACAGGTGTCATCATGACTGAATTCGTTGAGCTTAAAGCGAAAATGTATGCCTTGCATGTACAAGGAAGAAGGACATAAAGAAGGCAAAGGGCGTCAAGAGCGACGTTGTAGCGAGGTTTATAACATTCGAAGATTACATGCTTGAATGACGCAATCGAAATGACGCGCAGTCATGTATAAGATCCAAATTGCACGAGATGTACACGAAACAGAAACAAAAATCGCTCTAAGTTCGATAAGCGATATATCCTGCCAGGATATACCACGTGTTCCGACACACTATCATGGGGACATTATAGATGTAAATAAAACACATTTATATTGCATAGTATGTTTAATATATATATATATAAAACATGTAAAATATGTATAATATGTATGCTATGTATAACATGTATAATATGTATAATATAGTATGTATATACAATATGTATATAATATTTATAATATGTATAATATTTATAATATGTATATTTATAATATGTATTTATATTTTTTATAATAAATTTAAGTTTTACAACATATTGTCTTTATATATTGTATTCACGAATTGTGCGAATTATCAAATCCTAATCATTTCACGTAAACTTTATTCCTCCTCTTGTGCAGCACCTTTTCAAAATGTGTCGGAGTTAGCGACGCTATGCAATTCGTATTCGTAGAATCCTCCAGCAATAGACTCTTCGCGAGAATCTTCCAGAAAATACGTCACTGGATTAGTTTATTGCACTTTGATAATTTTTTTATAATTTATAATTTTTTTAATTTTAACATATCCGTGCTCCAATTCGGAGTATAACCTTTATCAAAGACTGTCTTGCTTTGCTCATGCTAACGAATCATTCACTTTGTATCGTGCGGATGCGGCAATCTTTACGCAATTGTAAACCGTGATTAAGAGCCTGTTGGCGATTGCGGGAGTAACATCGACGGGACATATACCAATAGTTCGATGCTTGCGTGCGTTGTAATTTGATGCGAGACGCGGCAGAATGTCGATCCATTTATAATTTTCATGTACGTAAATTATTTCCACATTTCGTTCTTTAATGTACGGTTGAAACATTCGACGACCGAGGCCTTCCTTACGGAATATATTTGATATTGTGCATCTTCAAGAGTTTTTGCACATCCTTGTAAAATTCCTTTCCTCTGTCAGTATGTAAATTTTTCGAACATCTTCCATCATCTCGAATTATCTTTGTGATCACCTTCATCATCTCATTCCCGTTCTTGGCTTTGAGCGGTTCGGCTCATGCGTGCTTACTCAACACATCGTAGAATCGTGTATAAGGACGCATCTCAACTATATCGCCTGCCACAGGTCATCGTATCCGTGTACTATAACGTGTCTTCGCAGAAAATTTCTTCTTGCCGGAGCGTACAATTTATCAACCAGATGTTTCTCAGACATTACGGATAATTATTCGGCGCGATACACTTCTCGAATTATCTTTTCAAGTTCGTTTAGCATAACATTATTTTGTAAGGCTCAAATCTTCTTTTCTTCAACTTCATTTACGATTTTTCAAATCTTAAACACTCTGCTGCACGTATCGTTTGTTTGCTGCGTCAGCATCATTCGGGTAGCGCTATTCATCGAATCTTGCGCGACTTTTTTTCAAAATCGGCTGCAACTATAAAGAGCGTTATCACGCACATAATTTCTGAACAATCACGCCACTGATAGTGCGATTCGCTTCCTCCTCCTCCAAGCGATAGTCTAAACTTGTTGATCGGCATTGCAATGTTAACTGAACAACGTTTGTAGAACGAGGTTAATTTATAATCAGACTGACTTTGCTCTTTGATAATCGACAAAATCTCGTTGTCATGACCATGATCCGCTTGGCGCCAGGCCTTGAGCAATCGCAGACGATCCACAATTTCGTTGGGACCTCATCAATACAGTCAATCTTGTTATCGTTCATCATATGCGGTAAATTCACACTTTTATTTATTCCTGTTCCAACTTTTTTATCCGACACTAATGGCGTTATTATATTCTCATACATGTATCCTTTACTACCCATTATTTGATTACTCGGGCTATGACCGCGCCGATAAGCATTTGTCATCAACAGAATGCTCTTGTGGGTCTGTACGTCGTCATTCATACATATCCTTTCGTTGGGAAATTTCATGAAAATTACTCGTACGTAAGCCGGTGTTCCATCGTATCTTTTCCCATAATTATATTGTCGTTTTTATGCAAGGTGATACGTTTGTCACTAAGCATCATTACCTCGTCGTTGAAATGTATTCCATCTACAACGTTGTTGATGGCTTTCTTACTGCTCAGGACTGTTTTCAGATATATTTCTGCCTCAAAACGGATCATAGTTTGCATGCAGCTTTTCTTGCATGCCCCTCAGATTTTGAAGCATGTGTCGAATAGATACGGGTGGTTCATCGGCAACCTCAAAAATTTCTTCAACGGTGGGTGTAGTCATACGATAAATCATCGCGGTTGTATTATTTCAGACATTTCATTTAAAGCGGATGGTTTTCGATTGATTCAACATTGATTTCACAGGCGTGGAAGTATGGATTGTCGTACAAAGCACTCGGTTTTCTTTTGGATTTTCATGCCTCGTTTTCTTCCAGAAAGAATGTTTCAGCCATAATAGGATCCTTGGAGAATTTAGCAGTGTTTTGAACAATCTGTTTCAATAATAGATTTGAAGTTGTCTCTCCAATGCGATATCCTCCTCCATTTTATCAGTCTTTAAAGCACGATACTTTTTGCGAATCGAATCACTCGTTTTTGCAATCTCCCTAGTTATGTTTTCATCTTTGGTGTTGTCATGTCAACGTATTGAGGTCAATTGATCACATCACGATATTACAAAGTCATTAAATCCTTTTGTATAATGCCCATCGGTAAGCGCACTTCCTTGTCAATCACTAGAAATCCATATTTTTGCTGCCAACATTTACGACATAAATTGCAGAAATTCTTATAGGACATATCGGTATTCACGTGATCATTGTACGCGTTTCAGATTGATACTATCCTGTTCGAATATCATCAACAGATTTGCATTGTCGCGTATAAAGTGCTTCGTTATCTTTGCTTACGTCTGACAGAGATAGAAGCAGTCGACGTCCGCGTGTCATCCCATTGCAAAGTACTCTCTTATCGCGTCCTGCTTGTCGCCACGTCATCAAAAATAAAGATGGAATTCGGAAGCGCCTCGCTCAATGGAATGACATCGCTGTTATTGAAAAATATAAAATAACCGATTTCTTCGATCGCAAACAAATTCGCCAGGTATCGATATTTCAGTTGTTGCAGCGATTTCGAATACACATACGTTCGTCTTGCCGCAATTTGACGGTCCGCAGACGACAGCACGTATAGATGTATGTCGTCATGCTTGCGCGTCTCTATCGATTTGTTCTTTCCCATCAAGATTCGTCATTTTGATTGCTCGCGACTGGTGTATAAATACACAACGCATATTTTCTCTTTCCATAAAATAATGAAAACGATATCGCGAGAAGACCTATATTTACAAAGCTGTATAGAGCGAAATCGATCAGTAATCAAGATATTCAAAGAATATTATACAGTATTATACAACAATATTATACAGATAGAACTCAATCACTTAAAATTAATCTACAGAAAAACGAAAAAGTCATCATCAAAATAATCAATAAATATGCAAACAAGACAGTTTCTGATACATAATCAGAGTATCCTATCCATTCTCCCATGTCAAAGGAACAACAGATCGAATTGGCAGAATGTTAAATAAACACAATCCGAACTATCTTTAAACCCCAAAAACAAAGAAGAAGATCAAGCGACTTCCGATAGCGAAATGCGGCAGCGTCCTGCCAGTTCTACCGCTGCTCGCATTCTCGGGTCATTGGTCGGTGGCGTCACCAAGGCAGTAAACGATAACAAAGGTGCAGCTGGAAGAACTGCAACATCATAATCGTGCCATGGAAGGCCGCGGCGTTTATCTCGCTCCCTACAAGCGGGGACAAGATATCGCAAGTAGAAAAAAAAAACGTTGATGAAACATTAAAAATGCCGAGAGGAATAACTACCGATGTTGTAACAACTTGCAAACCGTATGCGCATTCCATATATTAGAGGCTTTTTAATACGTATTACATTACCGAAGAAGTATGTCAAAACGAGAGCGTAAATCTGGACAATGCCGAGAAACCTGATACGCATTGGATAACATATGCGAAAAGAGGGAATCGCGTCATGTACTTTGACAGTTTCGGCAATCTTCGATCGCCAAAGGAATGGTCTGGCAAACAGTGTAATTGAATACAATCGCACGCCTCATCAATGTTATAGTCAGAACAATTGTGGACAGCTTTATAGTTTCTACGAAAAGTAAACAAGCAATTTAAGAACCAAACACATTGCGCTTTAACTCAGTGCTCGTTTGAAACATGTCGCTAACGTTTAGTTAACCGGCAAGAGTAGCGTCCTCGCCGTGAGCTACTTTCCAGCGGTAGATTTGAGTGACGGCGATTACGAGCTTGGTGACGGACTTTGAAACGCATCATATTCTAGCCAATGTAAATTCAACAAATAACAAGTTTTGCTATAGTAATGAGAAAATTGTCATTCCCGAAGGATTGTACAAACTACGATATAGAATAGTATGAAGCGTGAAATTTTACGTTCTCATGATGTGAAGGCTAAGGAGGATGAAGAGAGCCCGCTGGTTATTCACGCCGATAACAATATGATGGGAAGTGAGATCAAATGCGCCTATCGGATAAATTTTGAAAAAAGTCACAACTCGTTGCTGAGATTTTCGTCGAATTGCGTGCAGAAGCCGCGACAGTGGACGAGTCGCAGATTTGTACACGTTGCCGTGCGACAGTTTTTTCTTCACATCGAAGGAAGATGTGAAGAAGAAAAACGATCAAATGTCGACGACGCTTGGAAATAATTGCGTGATGTTCATAATTGATGAAATTCAAAAATTGATGATATGAACTCAACAGTGTGGAGATTGACCGCAATAGAAACGTTGGAATTACCAGTATTATCAAGAACTGTGCATCAATTTCGTACGACAAAGCTTTGATTGCCTTGAACGCAGGATGGAACTCTAGATCCGACACGGAGGAAGGATACTTTAATTTTTGCGTGCCGTTCAATATGCTGTTGGGCTTTTGCGAGGATTACAAATGCGTGATCGTCAATGCTCGCCACGAATTACTTTTGATACGATCGCGCAAGGATTACAATTGCTTGGTGGGAAATCCTGTGATGGAGCCTGAAATTAAATTATTCAAAGTGCAGTGGCGGATGTCTCACGTCGCATTAAAGGAGATCAATAAATTATCAATATTGCGAGCATTGGAAAGCGGTCGTTATCTGAGCATAAATTTTCGCTCGTGGGATCTGTATGAGTATCCTCTGTTACAGAATACGACCAAGTATTCATGGACTGTCAAAACGGCGACTCAACTTGAGAAGTTGCGAAATGTTATCTTTGCTCTGCAGAGAATGTCACGAGATGTTAGCACGTTCGACGATTGTAATTTGAGAAACGTGAAAATATATCTAAATTCAGAATTTTATCCGTACGACGATTTAAATCTGAATTTTGGCAAAAAGAAATACGCTGTCCTATTTGATATGTACGCGCGTTTTCATAAAGCATATAGAATCAACTGCTTCTAGAAATGCTGTTCAACGTGTTTTCGTTTATTGAGAAAAGGCTTTTTGCGGTAATTGATTGATCGCGACAAAACGAATCCGTCAAGAGCATCATTGTGAACGCATAGAATTTGACTGCAAGGAGAATGTACCCGCCTATTGCCTCATCATACACAATCGTGTAATCGAGTACTGTCCAACGTAGTGCTCAAGATTAAATGTGAATGTAAATTGCAAGTATTTAGAACTTTAAACGGGAGAAAAACAGAGGGTAAAGCACAGTCTTGAAGAATTGCTCGTCATAATTATACCAATGTTTGTGGATCTGCAGTATTCGTCGTTAACAAGAAATTTATCATTAAAGAAGTAGCGGTGTTGAAATAGGGGACCATTTTCACACATTTCATTTTTACGAGTCCCATGCCATGGAAATTTTTGACAAGATTCGACAGGTCTTGCGTTACCTGGTTGAAAGCTATCATTATGGATTGCGATGAGAGGACGGGATGATCCCATACAGCGAGACGATTTGAAGATGATGCTATCGTGTACGTTAAGGGACGCGAAAAACGAACATGGCCATAGAACTTGCTTCTGGACGATGAGGGAGAACGCATGTACATCCTTAAATGCAGTTTACGAGGACATGGAATCTTTAATTAATCTGAATGATTATAATACTATACGATGTGGTAGACATGCTAAGAATAGTGCTTTATAAAATGTATTTAAATTATTTAACTGGTAATCACGACGCCAGAAGGAATTATAAGATTTTCAATAAAATGTATGTTGTCACATTAATATGTCCTTATTTCCGCTGACCAGTAGACATGTAAATAAATAAATAAATAAATAAATAAATATATATATATATATATATATATATATATATATATATATATATATAGAACAGATGGAGTTGGAAATGGATTGATAATCTGATATTAGTTTGATAGCTGTTAAATATTAATCCGATGGCTATTCAATAGATATACGTTTAATTGCGCTTCAATGTGCATGCTACAAGTGACAAAAATGCTGGGATGGAATCTTTCGAGCGCGATGTCTTCTCGTATACTTTTGGCTGAGGCATGCTTTTTTTCAAAGCATTATATGTTTTGTCATAATCTATAAAGTGGTTTTTTGCCACTGATATATTGATTATGACAATCTAATAATTGATGATCTAATTGTAACTGATAAATGCTGAAGTTTATTCATGGAATTGTTCGAACGCGTGATATACTTTTCGGCTGAGTTGTAAATTTTGATCAATGCATTGTTTTTCTTCTCGGAATGGTATCATATTTCACGAACATCTTTACTATATAAAATATAGTAATAGCTCGCACAGCTTCGCAGACAATCAGTCTGCATGTCGAGTCTGACACTTGGTTTATTCGTCAATCAATCTGTGCAAGAGTCGATCTATCAGTAATGTCTAATAACACTTTGATTGAATATGCTGCATATAAATATGCAGATCCGATTCAACTGCTAAAAAAAGCAGCTTATTTAAGTGAGAATGCGCTGAATGTTTAGGCGGATAGAACTGTTGAATAACCCGATGGATTAAATACCAGCTTGGAAATCAGCAAATAACGAGGCTATGAGACGAATATGAATATTATCGTATTATATATTACTAGAGCTTACGTATAAAATTTTCGCTTCTTGATTAGCAAATATCGTTTTATATATTCATTCAGTAATTTACTTTTATTTTCTATTTCGAGAGAAAGAAAAGTTAATATGTAATACTAATCTTCTAATATTATTTTAAACGATAAGAACTGAGACGTTATTCTGCCTATTAATTTAAAATCATATTTTTCTTTTCCAGACTTAACACTGATGATGTCATCACGAAACTGAATCGGTTTTTTGATGTGTTGATGGAAATGCACTGATTGGAGGGGGATATTGGCGAGACTGGAAATCGGTTAAAAAGACGAAGAGGCGATGAGAATGATGATGATTATTTTTGTGGAACAGCAGGGAATATCTTCATAATTATAAAAAAAACAATTTATGTATATATATATATATATATATATATATATATATATACACATAAATATATATATATATATATATATATATATATATATATATATATATATAGATGTATAAGGTGTATAATCCGCTGTTTTTTAGTCAGAAAAACACATTTTTTTTTCCTAGGAAGCAAAAACAAATTTATTCAAAGTACTTGCCCTCGCTAACTATACATTTTTCTCATCTTTCGGGCAATTTGTGTATACCACGCCAAAAAAATTCCTCATCTTTCGAGATAAATCACTCATCAAGCCATTTTCGGATATCTTCGTAAGAATCGAAGTGCCGCTCAGCGAGCGCGTGGCCCATCGACGAAAACAGGTGATAGTCAGAAAGTGTCAGAAGGTGCCAGATCTGGTGCTAAGCGGGATAAGGTAGCACTTCCCAGTTGAGTGTCTCCAAGTAGTTTTGGACCATTGTTGACGTGTGCGATAGTACGTTGTCGTGGAGGAAAATCAGCTTGTCATGTTTTTTCCGATCATGCGGCCTTTTTTCACGCAGAGCACGATGCAATTTGATCAGTTGGTGGTAACGGTGAGCATTAACAGTTTCACCAGGTTTTAACAGCTCGTAGTAGATGACATCCTCCTGATCCCACCAAATGCACAGCATCGTCTTCTGTCCGAAGTGATTTGGTCTTGAGGAAGATGTTGATAGTTGGGAGGGATCAACCCAAGATTTCTTGCGTTTAGGATTCTGAAAATAGATCCGCTTTTCATCGCCTATCACAATCCGATGCAGGAACGACTTTCTTTTTTGTCTGGCAAGCAAAATTTGGCATGTATTTTGGCGTCACTCCATCTGCCTATCGTTCAATTCATGTGGCACCCATTTTCCGATCTTTTGAACTTTCCCCATGGCATGTAGCCGCATGGAAATGGCTGCTTGAGAAACACCCAATTGCTTGGCAAGAATTTTTTGCGATTGGATATCGTTCTCGTCCAAAAGAACCTGCAATTGACAGTCCTCAACCTTTCTGGGCCGATTTATCTATCTGTATATATATATATATATATATATATATACACCAGGTATATAAGCTTAAATCCGCTGTTCGCTCATAGGTGGCATTAGTG
>Ga0157364_1009014_pt1 | contig 10348 bp, 5 predicted proteins | sample AttsexASBM2_FD_111476 | JGI IMG/M metagenome (GOLD analysis project Ga0157364, IMG submission 111476) | Fungus gardens microbial communities from leaf cutter ant in Ribeirão Preto, State of São Paulo, Brazil - Atta sexdens ASBM2 | ecosystem: Host-associated > Fungi > Mycelium > Unclassified ... | reverse complement strand
TTTAAACTGACAACTTCTTTTGACAATTCAATTTTCATTTCTCAACATTTATCTTAAAAATATGAAATTTCCACAAATGATTATAATAGTTCAAGCACATTGACATTTAAAAATATAAGCGGATCATTAACGTTGCCGTCGCATACAGTTTGACTAATTTGCATAAATACTTATAAAATGATTTTTAAGTTATCAATTTTCAATAAATAGAAAAACAAATATCTTACCGATATCAGAGATTATCTTGCTTCATTTTGTAATTGTTATGCAGTTTCTTCAACTAATAACTCGGAGATTGTTCTAAACGCAATAAAGTACGCGGGAACATCCGCCGTTAAAATAAAGCTACGTTGAAACCTCAAATCGCCCGAATTGACCGCGTTGTATAACTACACGCAAACAATTATTATTTACGTTCAATAAAAAGAAACTGTTTCGATAAAAGGTCGCCTTGAAGCGGGTGATATTCGCGCGCGCGGGCTTAGTCCTCGAGAGGCCATAAAAAGTCAATCCACTCTTAACTGCTTTCCTGCAGTAAGTTCCGCAGCACCCCGTCGCGCGAACGTTGTCTCTCGTGAGAGGATTACGGGGATCGAATTAGACATCCTTACTCCTAAAACGCACGCGGCCGCGCGAAGGAGCTTCGGCGTCGCAGGCCTGAGAGAGATCAGATTATCACGCTGAAGTCATGAATAAATGTAAATCGGTGTAATACGATCTCAGTTGATTCTTCAGAATTTTCTGGCGGACTCGTGAGACGCGTAAGAGACTCAGTGCGCTAAGAAATAAAGCCGAGTGCATAGAGATGTGTTTGTGATACACCTTGCGAATCTTCTCAATTATTATTATCAATTGCCATTGGAAATAAATAAAAGAGCTATCGCGCGTGCGGACTGTTCAGAGTTGCGGAAAAATGAAATTGCGTTGAAATTGATGCGAAATGAAGTCTAAACAATTTTGATTTGGACTTATTATTTCTTTGGAATAAAATTTGCCAGAAAATCCATCTCTCTCTCTCTCTCTCTCTCTCTCTCTCGTCTTAATCGCAATCTCGGTAATTTCTGAGAAATGAGCCCATTCGAAGTTGAGATTTCAAGAACACGCAGATGAAAAGAAAGACAATGTCAGGATATAAAATACAGAGGGGTGCCCTCTATATATATATATAGAAGGAAATAAATAAAGTAAAATGCGAAGTCGTAAGAAAATCAACATTGATCAATTTTGATCGGTCTTCTTGCTGTGCTTCGTAAGAACGCGGCATGTCCGAGATAAACATAAGAAGCAACGGGGAGGATTCCGTGAGGCCGCCTGTCTTAAGAATGCTTTCACAGTGCGCAATTTTCCAGAACCGTACGACAATAACGCTGTCACAATAAGGGCTTCTGCGAGGCGCGCGGCCCGCTGGAAAACGAAAAAGATAATCTGCTCGGGGTACAGAAATAAACGATACGATCGACTCCCTGTGTATCGAGGCATTCTTTCTTCTTCTTCTCTTTCTCTCTTTCTTTCCATCCATCTCACTTTCTTCTTCGCTCCTCATCTTTCATTCGATGGTGGGGGCGAATCTTGAATGGCCGGTGAGGAAGGAGCGTATCGCGGATTGAAAAGGGATGGGATGGCAGGGAAGCGGGAAGTGGGAATTGGGAGGGGGGAGGGATAGAGAGGAGCACAGGAGCTCTATACTTTCCTTCGCATTCGGTGAGTAATTCCATTTGTGCGTCACCGAGATTCTGAAACTTGACCTGTTAAAAAGTCTTTTTCTAGCGGCTCTTGTTCGTCGAGCTGCAAAAGCGTCGTCTTGTGAAAAAGCGAGGATCTTTATAGGATCCCCGATTCTCGTCGATTCGGAAAATTGTCGAAATATTGTGGCAGATTCGATCACCGTGTAACACACCGCGCTGCATTTAAAAGTGCGATGTTACTTACGCATTTGTTTCTGAGCGCATTGACAGAAACAAATACTTCTTCAGCTCAGAGCTGAGTATTTCCTCTTTGAGTATTTACTCGTACAATTTATTAATGTAGATCATATTTTGTTATTAAACGGAAACAGCCTTCGCTTTTCATAAGCTTTTCAGCTAAAGCTGCAATAAAAAGGGAGAAAGGCCGCGAAAAGGAATATCGTTAATTCACTTCGGTACTGCGTTTTAATAACTCTTTCGTCACCAGGATAGTCTCGTTTCGTTTGTACGTCGACGAGATCGCGTAACTCGATGCACTGGAAAAAGTCCTTTTGTTCCGAATGCACGTCGTCCGCTCCGTAGAAAATTGCAGAGAAACTCGGGAGAAACGGAACGAAGCGCAATGCAGTGCTTTGCACAATGGGAAAAATAACGAAACCAGCGCAAATCGACAGGAGAATTAATTCCGGTAACGAGCGTCTAGGGAGAGCGATTTTTTGGAAGTTCCATACAAATTGCTTCGTGATCGCTTTCTCATGTTCGAGAACTTGTATCGTTAGGATTGAAAATTATTTCTACAATAGTACTCGGGATTTTATATACGTTGGCTTATATTTCTTTCTTAACGATGATGACTGAATAAGTTTATTATTCTAGGCCTTGAATATTTGAATATTATCATTTCATGTTTAATATTATGTCTATCGATTAGACTATATTTGATTATCTTAGACTCTAACGAGTCTAATTTTACTGAATTTGCTATGTAAATGGTGTCATCTTTGCGCATTACGTTTGTTTCTTTTTTATGCGACATTTGTTTTGATAACTTTGAATAAGTTCGACCAGAAAGCGGATCTCACTTGTGCTCGTGCGGTCTCAAATAGAAAATAGAGATTTGTGGCATATATTAAGCGCGAGACCCTTTTTCTACTCTGAGGACACAGGATACCATATTTCTCTTACGGAAGTTATAAAAAAGCGTCGTGTTCGACGAAGTTGAGATAGTAGAACCCACACGCGTTTCTATTTCTAGTACTTACGAAAAAAATTATATGTAAGAGACGAAAAGAGAGAGAGAGAGAGAGAGAGAGAGAGAGAAAGAAAGGTGATTCTTCTTTTAGTGTTCGATTGTGATGAAATGAAATATTTTTATATTTATAATAATATAAATTACATTAGATATTAATTTCGTCATAGTATTTAATTATTTAAAATTTACAACGATGTGCTTATTTAGAAAATCCAATTTGGATTTTCAAAAAATATAATTTAGTCCTCAGACTCATGATAACGTATTGATTTTCGGGGTATCTATCTATGAATTAATGATATTATAAGAGTAAGATTCTATAAAGAAAGCAATACTAAACGTAACTAAATTAAACTCGATATACACACAGTCGATATTTTATTAAAATTTCATTAGAATTATACCTTTATATTGGCTTGTTGATAGTTATGTTTTCTTTCGTAACGATTCCATTGTATTTTCTAAATCACCATTAGAAAAATGGAATATGTAATTTATGATGAAACACTTAAAGTCTCATTAAAATTACATACGTATGAATCCTGTATATATGTATATTTCGCGTGAGCTAAAGCTTATTGCTACGAACAAACTACATAACATTAATTAGAATGAAGTCTGGACGAAAATCATGCGCGAATAAACTTGAGATTCATCTGACCAAACATTCCGTTTACAGAGGTATTCGTGTTTCACTTTTGCGTACATAGGCGTTAAACTTATTCTATGTGTACACATAGTATCTAAGCACACACGCATATACATTACATTGTATAGAATTTGTACGTATGTATGATTACACCGTATTTACTTATCTAATTTCAACTCGACCAACGAGTAGATATATGATATTTTCTATAATTTAATTTCATTCGATATAATATTTTTACAATAATACGTTTTAAAAATTTAAACGAAATGTTTATTCTAATTACGAGTAAAACAGAGGCATAGTGATGATAATTTTATACAATAAACAAAAAAATTATTACACAAACAACGATACAAACGCAAAATACTTGACGCAACATGCATATAAAATTCGAACGATATCGTCCTGGAATATTTCAATTACGATACAGAGATACTTTCTCGCTCAACAATATAATTTTCTGCCGTCGCTAACTCGCATGGCGTCGGAGAAGAATACGGTTGGTCAGAGACACCCCGTATACACGGTATATACGCACAAAGGGTGGGACCGGTGGCGTAAAAGAACCCGGGCGCTCCGAAACACGAGGCTAGCCTTCTGCCGCGCCGCTTCAGCTTTCATTAAGGAATCGTTAGCGCCGTCGCTCTCGTCGGCATCCTCCTCCTCCGCTTCTCTCGCCTCGCCTCTATCTTTTTCCCTCCCCCCCCCTTTTCTCCTCCTTCCTCTCCTCTTTCGAACGAATATCGGCGCTCCGTTTTTTCGTTTTATCTTCGTGCTATTCGCCGTCGTCTCTCGCTCCTTTCCTCTTTTATAATTTTCCCTGTCCTTCTCTGTCTCTTTCTATCGTTTCAAACGGAAAATTGAAACTGCATCGAGAATTTTCGTGCAATAAGATATCAAGGAAAGAGACAATTCGAAATTTTTATTATTCATAATTAAGTAACGAAGATCTACATGAGTGAGTTAGAGCCAAATGTTAAATATTTCGGTGTAAATTTTATATCCAATTCTACAAACTGCTCTTTGAACTTTATCATTCATTTATTTCTTATGAAGTTTTTACTTATTCTACTTTGATATTAAGATTCTTTAATTCTTGTTCCGAGGTATCTTCTTATTTCTTCGTCTTGTTTATTCAATGCTGATCTTAATTGTCAAGGATCGGTATGTCATCGAATCGATAAACGTTTATTTCCAAAACTCTTTCCAATCTCTTCGAAAAAGGCTGCATGCGTTCCGCATTCATATGCTCACCTTTATGAGGGGCGCAGATGGCCGCCGCATCTCGCCTTTTTAGGGTGCGCGTACACGCGTATGTGCGCCCAGCATTGCTAATAGAAAAAAAATCTTTCCCTTAGGAGCCTCATTCCGGTTCCGCAGTTATCACAGCCGCGGGACACCGGATATGCTATCCCGATTTGAGTCGCGAGTCCCTCTCTATTTTCGACGACACGCGTACCGTAAGAGGGTAGTATCTGGCTTTGAGTAAAGTACGTATATATGTACAGTGAAATATTTATCAAAAAACCTGTATTGTCCGCGGCGAGGCAATATTCTCTGTTTATAGTATCTATCTATTTGCAACACAAGTGTATTTATATTAACATGTTAGATGAAGGAAAAAATAGAGTTCAGCAAAGCTGTAGCTTTATTGCGCGAATTTAACATTTATGATTAAGAAGGTTTGATGATTGAATAAAGAAATCATATCTGTAAGCAATTATTATTAGTACGTTAATTGCTAATATAATAAGTTTTCTTTATTACAATAGCAAAAATATGTATCACTTTAGCTAACATGTTTTTTGTTAAAAAAAAAAAATTTGTATCTATATATTGGATTGATTTTTTTGCAGAAAATTATCTTTACTGTATTAACATTTTTTGTTTGAAAAAAAATCTATATTACAACCAATATAGTTATCTATAATCGCTAATTATATTCATCCGTACTACTTTGATACTTTAAAGTAAAAAACTGACTGTTCGTATATTACGACTGTATCGTAGCGTAGTTTTTAGTTGTTTTAACAAGTCATTTTTTTTCCACGATATCATCTCTGAGTCGTTTTACTTATGTTATTAATAAATTGCGATGCGACACTGGGCAGAGAACGGAAAAAGCGGATAAAGCAGACTCTCTCTGATGAAGTTCTCTGAAATTATATCGACTCGAAAAGGGGGGGAGGATCGCTGTTCTCTGTGAAGCTTATAATCAGCGAGGGAAATATGCTTCTTTCGTATTTCAATCACTGCCCGGCTATACGCGAACTACGGGAGAGGCCGTCGTTTACGACGAGCAATTGTTGCAGGCGAATGCGTTCCTCTACGCTACGAGCGCGGAAACATCGACAGGAAAAATGATCGCGCCACCTTTTGCTCGTGTTTCTTCTCCGCGTTCCATTCATCGCGTATCAATTTTCTCTGCTTTTTCCTTACCACTCATCTCACCACTGACCATCACTCGTTCCCGCTGCTACCCGGATGCCTTTGGGCAGTTTTTATTTCACCGCACTGACGAGTCTGGCTCGCGTCGTTCTAACCCGGCACACCTCATGTCCATAAACAACGACGTTACATTCCGTCTAGAATCACTTCGCATTCTCTCTCTCTTTTTTATTTGTCCCCTCTGCTTGTAATTGCTTACGAGTTGCAATACTTTTCGCATTTGCGTGACGGTAGCCATTCCAGTCACTCAGACATGCGCGAGTGTTTTACCGACAGTATTTTATATTTACGCACTCGCTCGCGTGATAAATGTTATCGCGATCGAAAGTGAGCTTTGCAAGTACAATACAGAAAATTTGTCGAGAAAAAAAAAATGTATTTTCATTCGATCCAATGTCTGGCAACGTTCAATGAAATCCGCAAACTTTACGACGATAAAATTTGCTTGCACCCGTTTTGCTATTTAATGAAATATTATCTCGCATAAAGAGAGAAGCGCTTTTTTTGCTTTATAAAATGTTTTATTTCATAGAACCAGCCGTATCCAAACGGTCTGTAACACCGTACAGTTCTGGGGATAAGGCAACGTCCTCCACACACATTGATCTCTCCTCTTCTCGTACTAATTACTCTTTCTCCTGTAGCGCGAGCGCTACCGCTCGGTTTTTGTTCGCGTCTCGAGGCTAAAGCGATTCTGAAACCGTTCCTAGTAACCACGGTCTACGTTAATGAATGGCAGAAATGGAGAGAATGAACTGCTGCGTCTGTTTCGAATTGCTTCCAACAGAAATTGGATCGTGCGTTATTCTTTCATAGGCAGGCAGGCATCGATTTCGCGGATTTTCGAGTTACTACTGTTGCTGAGCGAATTGCCACAACTATTCTGATATACAAACATCGTTGATGTACTCAAAAAAAGTTTCTATGAAAAGAACACCTGCCGTATTAACGTGTATAAAAAAAAAACATTGACATTCGATTTTTTTTTCTCCCTAAAACAAAATATGTATATTGAAAAAAAATTGTTGCAATTTTTTTTCATTTTCATTATTAATCAGACAATTAGTCTAAATTTCAATTAAAATTCTATTTAGGATTAAGCGAGAAATAAAAAAATTCTATTTTCATCTGTAAATTAATCTGTAATAATTGTAATAATATGTTGAAATAATTCGATTCTGTCCATAAGATGAATAATTAACTATACTAGAGAAATTCTGGATTGACGGAAATGTCCCAGCAGAAATGTAATCAAATATTTTTATTGGTTTCCGGTCAGGTATCGTTTAACGAATTCCAATGTGTAATTAGTTGCAAAACACTAATCATCGGTCGGCAGTGATTTCAAGCCGCAAAGGTCGATACTGATCACAAAACCATTTAGCCAAATTGTGAACTTGGAACTCTATGTGATGTTTGATTATGAGGCTCTCGCGTATAAATGACTGATTTAGTACGATCAGTTTAGAGTTTGTGCTCGATGATCTCGATAAGCGCGGTTGCAGGTTTAATGAATAGCGGCTTCGCGGCCAATCAACTATCAACTTAAACCCGAAACCATAATTACTGTATATTGTTTCAAACGCGATGCGTGCGTTCGTTTTAATCCCTCGCGTTAGAGCAATACCATTTATCATTATCTTTCGACATTTTGTAATAAGTAATAAAATATAAAAACTGCGCGTGTTATAAATACGCGAGGCCAGGTAAAAGAGATTTGTTATTATAAAACTTCATCTGCAATTAAAATTATCTTGAATGACGTGGCAACTTTTATGTTCATTTGACAAATCAATTAAACAATATTATGAATTTAAAAAGATTAAATTCGTCGAAACAGAAACACGCGATTCAACAGCATAAATGTTTTAAGCTTAATCTATATAAAACCGACATTTGATAGGTTAAATCATTTTTACGCAACGCTGTCCAATTGCGTAATACGACATGAGGAAACAGAGATATCGAGTGTGAAGAACACTAACGGCGTACGGAAGTTGCCGAATAGCGTGAAGAGGAATCTGCAGGCAATTGTTCTTGTTTTTCGTTAGGGTGGTCCAGGGACTAGCCAATTAGACAAGGGATTGTATAATTGGGTAGATAAAGAATCGGGCGGATATTCTCCCAGGCACCTGCCAGCTGCCGTGTCGTAGACGAGGATGAGGCGAGTTCTCGAGAGAGAAGAAATCGGAAACCGGTCACCATCGTTTTGATCGTTGCGCCTCCTCTCTCTCTCTCTCTCTCTCTCTCTCTCTCCCCCCTCCCCTCCGTCGTTTCTCCCAACGCTGGTAAAAATCATTCTCTCCGTTATTATCATTCGAATATTCGCGCATTCGTTTCTGCACGTATCTCGTTAAATTATCGGCTAATGCTTTTTGACGATTACATTTGTAATCGAATATAAAGCGATTCTTCATCGTCAATTCGAAATTTTATCAAATTCGTCATCATCTTTACTAGTAATTTCTTCAATCTTCTATCTTGTCAGATTATTATTATATATATTTTTTTGTTCAGTGATTAGCAAATGCCAAAGCAAAATTTTTGTTCTTATCTCTGTATCATCATCATAGTTTCCATAAAGGTCTTTAATGGTTAGGATATAAAAAAATTTTTAGTATTCTTACTGCGTACATGAATGTGAGTTGCATGTTTTTCCCTAATTATATTTGGATCTCCTCTTCGGGATACAGTATTATCAAGCGACGATAACCTCAGGAAGTAACTCCCGATGAATGTTACAGTTACAGCTTTATCGCGGCTAAATAATAACGAAGTTGTGTGGGCAGTTGTGTGTCACGTGTCGCGATATATCACGGTACATCATGGATTTTCGCGATGCGGTCGCGCGAAACTTGTTTGACCGTCGCTTTCGTGTACAACCACCGCGTGTCATTAGACAAAACGTATGTGGCTCGAGAATGCCGGCTGCTGGGCGAAATGATAGCAGAGCTGATGACTTGAAAACCTGTCAACCGAGACGTGGCGCGTTGCGTAATGCCGCTCCGATAAATCGTACTTCTTGATCGACCAGGAATCCGCTTAGTCAGTTTCCTTTTATTAGAATAAATCTTCGGAATAATAGATATCTCTCTTTCTCGAGCGATATGCGGGATCCGTGACGAACTGTGAACGCGTATTACTGGATAAACTTGCTGGATAATGATCGTTACTCACCATCGACTGTAGGTCTATTCGCGTTGCTTATACTCTTTCCACTTACACCGTTGAATTTATAATGTCAAGTTATATCCACAATTTGAGTTATTTTTAATCATTTTTATAGATTGCCACTGCTTCTACCCATAATATATTAATTTGATTAAAACTAAACTAATTTCAAGAAAATGAATAATATTAAGTGAGATATTCAATTTGACAGATTTAATTTATTATTTACTAAATGCATACGTTAATGTTGTTTACAACATTGAAACTAATCACAGAAATAAATCAATTCACATTTTGACATATGAAAGTAAAAAAAATAAGAAATGTTATTAACTCAAGGGATTATTAGATTACATTGCTCCTTTGATATCTAATAATGTAGTATCTTTGCCTTCTCTCTCTCTCTCTCTCTCTTTCTCTCTTCAATACTTGAATACATGTTTAATTTCTTTTAAATGAAAAAATTTTGGAGAAATTTTAACGCAAACAAACCTTTTATCGTTGGTATTATAGACGATCTAAACTGTTCGAGCGTGGTGTCGCCCGATAACCATAATCGTGTCGCTGTCAGACGCCGGATTGTCCTACATGACACGTGTCCGGCATGACTGAGATTTGCAACTAATTTAAATTTTTTAACGAGGCCACAATTCATCAACTGCAATTCTTTCAAATTTATTATAATATTATGCGAGTTCGAGGATTTTTGGGTTCTACGTTAAAGAGAAAAAGAGAGAGAGAGAGATCGGATAGGAAAGAGAGACAAAAAAGAATGAGTCATACGGCTCGATAAATATTTTTTAAATATGTCTTCGAAATTGTAAGAATTTACTTTTACTCTCCTATTTCCTTAGGTATATTAGATAATTTAGGATCGTCAAGAATTTTGATTATTCGCGATATAAGTCAGTAAACTCTTACCAGATTTATTTATCAGATAAATCTCCGAACGTGACTATACTTGCTGCTCGATACTTTCACCTTCTTTCATTAAATCATTCCTTAATTCCGCTCAGTAGTTTCGGTTGTTGATTCCAAATCACTTCGTATTTCAACGTTATCAGGAGATACGGTAGTGTCTCGACAGTTAATCGACAGAGCTACGTAACCGCCGCTTCTGTCTGTCTCTTCGATGAATCT
>Ga0157364_1009013_pt1 | contig 10349 bp, 6 predicted proteins | sample AttsexASBM2_FD_111476 | JGI IMG/M metagenome (GOLD analysis project Ga0157364, IMG submission 111476) | Fungus gardens microbial communities from leaf cutter ant in Ribeirão Preto, State of São Paulo, Brazil - Atta sexdens ASBM2 | ecosystem: Host-associated > Fungi > Mycelium > Unclassified ... | reverse complement strand
GTAAAAAAATAAATTAAAATAACAAAGAAAATAACAAAGAAACTAAACATTATCTTTCTAAATCAGTTTTAAAATTATTATTAATCATAAAAAAAATTCCCCTTAGGACTTACTCTACTCTTAAACGTCACAATTATCTATAATCATCAATTATATAATTTGATCTGTAATTAATTTTTTAATCTTTGAAAATTGTTAGCAATTGGATACAATTTTATCTTCTTAAAAATTGACAGTGTTGAAAATCGTTATCTTTGGTAGGAGTCTTATACAATATAACAAATAAATAACAGTGACTATAGTAATAATCACTTAAATTCTTATGGGCCTTATTCAATGAGAGTACATTATTTTTAAAAAAATATTATCTAAAAAAATTAATTTATTTGTTATTTTTCGATAGCTAAGAAATTGAATAATATAAAATATATTGAATATTATATGTTATAATAAAATAATGAATACTTAACAAACTTTGCAGTAAATTGTTATAATAGTTCATGCTGAAAAAGAATATAGTCAATTTTAATAAATATTTAGTTGAATACTGCCAACTAAATATTTATTAAATATAAAGATATATTTATTTGATATAAGAAATATTAATTTGATTTAACAATTTTTTTTATTGAACAAATATTTATTTACTGTAAGTAAATGTTTAGTTGGCAGTATTGAACTAAATATTCATTAAAATTAACTATATTTTTTTCTCAGTGTATACATACTTCATCACAAGTTTTTGTTGCAAACAAATATGTTGTTATCGATTTTAATTTTTCTAGCTATTTTTTTATCTAAATACTTCCTATAGCATCTTTTAAGCATATATTCTAGGCGTAAAGCATGTTTTTAAGTAATTTAAAAGTGTCATATATTTAGTGCTAGGTTTTATTCTTAGGTACCTTATTCTTTGGTCTGTTTTTTGTTCCTGCACTAAACTGTTCTAGAACTCTCTTTCTCGCTTTAAACAAATATCAAACATATATCTGTCTCACTTTAAGTTCCAAAAGTACTAGTTCAGCCACAGAAAACAGAACTCTTATTTTTTCTGACGTGTTTCCAATAAAGAACGCTTTTTGCATTAAAAATAACAGCAGTCAATCAGAAATCATTTTTGCCATTTCACCGAGGTTGCTCCATTATTCTGCATCAATACGAAGGCACAAATCGTACGTGGGCCGCGTGTGGGCGAGTTTACACTTGCGCCCAATTGTCTTGATAAATGCGCGATTACATCGTGTCATGTTTCGCACGCGTATTTCCAAACAAAGAAAAATTCTCATGATAACAAAATTTATTATGTTCATTAATCGCCGAGGCGATGGCCGAGGAATTAGGTCACACCGATTCGTATGCATTTGCATTCTTGTAAAACTGCAAATTGGCAGGCGATAGCAGTCGAGTTTCAAATCTACATCGGGATCTACCGTATTCTCGCGCGAATAACCAAGTTTATTGTTGATCTGACAGGATGACGCGAGAAGCAGAAACGCGAGAATTAACGAGAAATTAACGTGTACATTTTCCTCGCGGGGATATATTGATGTGTCTGTTGCACGTGATTACACTGTTAGTAACATGTCATCGCAGATTCCACGTCAATCGTCATTTCGCGATGGAGCAAACGAAGGACAGTTCATGTCGAGAAAGAAAATGCTCGCGAGGTTGCGTCGCTAAAATTACATTTACCCGCCGGACAAAGGACGCGCCAATGACTGTCGTGACGCCTCTTCCCTGCGACAGTTTAATTGAAAGCTTCACACGTGCCGTTTTGCGTGCAAAGCGCGCATGTTTTTATACACAGCAACCTCTCTCGACAGAGACGAGAGTGTCTTTTAGCATTTAATAAATATAACGTCAGGCAGAGGTGGGTTTGATACACATTCTGGAAATTTGATACGTATAAATGCGTAGGTAGAATATGTATCAAACTTGTATGGTACCTTTAACATAACCGTTTTTTTAATTTCTAATTTATTAATCTTATTAACTAAAAAAAAAACAATGTTTTTAGATTTTTGAAATTACTGCTAATTGGGAATAACTCCAAAAGTCCTTTTCAGTTTTATTAAAAATGTAGTTTGTAAATAAAAAATGAAAAGGAAATAATATTGAAAATATAAGTGCAGCATATACATGAATTTAGTATACAATAATATTAGTAATTCGTTGTAATTTTTGCTCTTATCGCGTGGATTTAATTTGAATACATGTATAATCTGGTTATGCTATAATTTTCTAATTATATATAATTACATATTATCGTATTTCAAATTGTTGATATCGCAGTAAAAATGTAAATTTGTTATGCCAGTCTAAAACATCTAAATAAGATCATCGGATTAAAAAATAAGATTATGTGATAATATATATATGTATGAAAGTAAAGAGAATCATACTTCAGTATTATACGTAGAATGATACACAGCATATGATACATTTCCTGACGTCAGGTAATTAATATTGCGTCAGCTGCAACATTTTGTGACACGAGTTCTGCAGATTTCTCTCTGAATAATCTATCTTCCAATACATTCATTTTATTTTAATTTTAATAGTTTTAATTTCAATAGTTTTAATTTTGTTTTATTTGCATTTTTATTTATCTTTTGAACTTCGAAAGCTTGTAAATAAACTAAAATGAACAGAGAAAAATTTCGAATATGTCTTCGTGTTGTACGCAAATATTTGCCAATCGAATTTCAATGCTGTAAAAATATTAGTCTACGAATACATATACGCGTTTAACTGTATCCATTTCTGTTTCCATTTCAAAACCCGATTTTAGAAAAATCATATTAGAGATGAATATACCTACATAAAATCCGATAGGTGTCTACATCGATCATATTCCTGTAGTTGTCGAATTATTGTGGAAATAATAATTATGAGAAAATTTTTATAGGACTTCTAAAAAAATCGATTAAGAGTGCATGCTTCGTTAAAAACGAATTTGCAATAGCATTTTTAAGTCTAATTACGTTACGTCGTAACGTAAAATGCAAAGTTTAATATCGATTTCAGGAGAAATTCACTAATTAAAGCGTACAGGGCACGCTGTAATATTCGTATTGGAAGCTTAATTCTAATCCCAAGGATGTAGCAAGTCCGATAGGCTGTCCCGACGCGACTCGCGTATGCAGAGCACGTATAATGGAATACCCGACGGGGTTTCGATCGGGAGCCAATTACCAGCGCAATCGAACGGGCGCGGCACGGTGGCCCGGCAACCCAGTAAACTTAACCGCAGGATTTAAACGACCGCGGCCGCGGGCGCGTATTGCGTTTAAGGTGAATCCACGAAGCTGTCCACTTCGAAATTGCATCCGTCGTTTCATTCGAATGAGACTAGGAAGTATAGGCCATCACGGGCGACTTTCCATCCGAGATTTCGCTTTACGAGATTTATCTGCACGGACGAGTCACGTACTTGTAGAAATAACGTGAGAAAAAATTCTATTATTGGTACTTACCCCTCCGCCGTGTTGTGTGCCAGGAAGGATTTGGGCAGCGACAAGGATCGCTGATGAGGGTCCAGGACGATGTCGCCCGTGAGCGAATCTTCACCCCGAGTTGGCGCGCTACCCGGTCTGGATAGTGTACCGTCCTTCGGTGGTTCCATCAATGTCTTAAGTGAACCGATCACAGCATCTTCTATTGGCGTGGATGCACCAGAGCTCTTTGCATTCCGCGGACTCTTCGTCACCGTGCGATCCGACGTGGTAATCCAAATATCGCTGCTCGAAGACGATGAGGTGGTCGTCGACGAAGAGATAATCGGGCCGCCGCTTGGCGATCTATTGACGACATTCATTCCTTGAACAGGCGACACTCTCCTATCCTTGCTGTCGGTGCTTTCGAAGGATCCCGGGAAATCGGGCTTCCGGTACACTCGGTGATGCATTTGATCTCTCTTCTCCGTTCCAGAGCCTACTTTATTTACAGAAAACTCTATATGAATGGAATCTAAATTATTCCACTTATCCCATATAGCACAGATCGTTCCAATATTACGATATTTCAGCAATATTATAATAATGTTGCTGTAAGCTTCTGTGCTGTATGGATATTAAAGATTAAAACTTTTCTAAAAAAAAAAGTAAAACACTGCCTGTTAATTTAAAATAAGTATTTGTTTCTACTTATGACATTTAATTTAATAGGATAAATTTTTGATAATTAAGCTATTACGGACCATTCCCGTTAGATCCCTCTAACGGCGACCATCTATTTGCCTGCTTGAGCACTTTGGGTCTCTCCTGATATTTGCCCTGCTGGCTGTTTCTGCTCTTCCTTAAGTTGTCTCTCTCGCGAAGCTCCCGATCGTCCATTCGCTCGAGAGAGGCCGGTGAAGAGCTCGCACTTCCGCGATGACTACCAGCATCGGTGGAGAGTCTTTGATGTGCTGGATAACTCTGCGACAACTTCATGAAAACTGGTGGTGGCGCCTGATTTGGCGAATACAAGGTTTCTCTTTGTGAGCAATGAGGCCAAAAGTCGCACGTGCTGCTGTTACAACGCAGTTTTGTATCTGGACTGATACAAAAGTCTTGATTGGTGGATGGCGCGTTCGCGTTTGGTGTTGTAGCACCTCTCTGCAGCGTCCGTGGCCGCCTTGATTGTTGCTGTTGTTGTTGCTGTTGTTGCGATTGCGACTGCTGTGGCTGTTGCTGTTGTTGAGATTGTGAAGAATTCGATACTTTCGAAGATTGCTGCTGTTGCTGCTTGGAGGATATGATGTAAACGTCATATGTATTGTTGCCTCGTCTCTGCTCTTGGCTCTCGTCGCGACGTTCATAACGGCTTGACATCATATTTCTAGGCACGACGCGGCTACGCGTGCCATACAGATATTCAGTCACCATCTCCGTTTCGCGGAAAAGATTCTCATTTATGGTATCGTCAGTGGATTGAGCTTTTCCTAAAGAATTTGGGAAAAATCAGATAAGAGAATAAATTCGATTTTGATCAATTTTGATCGTTGACAATCGTATATTTTCTTTAAAAACAATTCTTTTTTCAGTTTTTTGTCCGCTAAATTTATAAGAAATATTCGATTTTGAATTAATCTACTATGTAATTTTCTATTTCATAAGATTTTCTATTTTCTTTACATTTCTCTTCGTGTTTTACAAAACTTGCACATTGATTTTTCTATAAAATGTATAAAAAAATGAATAGCTAGAAATTTTATGCAAATATTTTTTAATCTAAAATTTAAAATAAATTTTGCAGAAGTAAAAATAATTTATTATAAGGATATAAAAATTGTCTGCATGTATGATTATTACCTTCCTTTCACGAGAATATGAAGTTTATAAAAGATACGTTTGAGAACATTTATTCTTCGCATCATAAAATATTCATAGACATACGTTTGTAATTAAAATTAAATTATCTTAGATATAAATCATCCAAGGAAGAGTACTCACTGTTCTGAAGAACATGGCGCTTGGACCTATCACTTCCTCGATCATTCACAATTTTCACAACAACTCTGTGTGCCTCATTTGACTCTCGGGAGTGTTCTCTCTGCGGGCCCGTCGTTCCCGGTGACCTTTTCTCCGGTAATTGGAGACTCCTGGATCTTCTAACTCGGGATTGATGAGAATCGGGCGATACTTGATTGGTTCTAGCGCTCTGATGCTGTCGCGAGGGATTGCCGCGTCTGAATGGATTAGGCGTAGGTGACCGCCCTTGTCGTCCTTCGCTGCTGGACGAGGAAGACGATGAAGAAGGTGAATTAAACATCTGTTTTCCTGACTCGGAGGATCCGGGCGATCTTCTGAGCCCCTGTTGGCTTCTATGGATTCTCCTAGATGTAACACTTAGGTGTTTCATTTTCGCATAATACTGTGAAATGTTTTGCGATGCAATACTAAATTAATTTATTTTTTAATTCAAAAGTAATTCTAGTTAACTAATTTTTTTTACCATCATCTAGGATATTTTTATATCAATTAAATGAATATTAATAATATTATGTATGTATACATACTATGTATTATTATTTTTCAATTTGTTATAGTATTTGTGGATTAAATTCATATCTATAATGTTTATTAATATTCATATCAATAAACATAATGGATATGAATTTAATCTATAAACAATTTTCTAAAAAAAAAAGTAAATGGAAAGTAAATAAATATTAAACATAAATAGTTTATTACGACATATATTTCTAAAAAATGAAAATTTTTAAATTAACATAACGTTTTTTTTATTTCGAATTCACATTTAAAGCATTGTTAAGAGAAAATAGTTATTTAAAAAATAAATAAATATAAATAAATAAAAGTTATATACCTATATACAAAAATTTTACACTTATTCATATTTCTTTTCGCCACTGAGATATAAAAATATCTCAGGTGACTATTCCCGAGTTAATACGTATATATATGGAATGTTAATTTAAAAAGATTGAAATTGAATATAAAAATAAATGTTCAAAATGTTTGTACATTATACAAATTAAAAAACTATTTAATGTTTTATTAATGTAGATTAACTTTAATCTCTGTTTAATTCACTCTTTACCTTAATCTAATTTTTAGAAGAGGAAAAAATTAAAAGTAAGTTAAACCGAGATTAAAATTAATCTATGTTAGAAATGGATATAAATAAAATACTTTACAATTTTTTTTCTGTTGAATTTTTATTTCTTATATGAGAACTTCATAAGTTTTCATATACGTATGCATACCCTTGCCTGTTGGGCGATATTCGTTCGCCGTTGGCGCGAATCGATTCTGTGGACGAATTCAAGGCAAGAGCTGATGACGACACCAAACTGAGATTTAAGGATGAACTAGGATTATCATCTTCATCACCATCTTCATATCTAGTATCGAAAGATCAATATTTTCAATATATTTCTAAGTTTTTGTTAATACTGTTAACATTAACATTTCATGATATAGTGTTTATTATAATATATCTATACATTATGTGAAATATAGATTATAGAGAGAGACTGTCAATTAATGAAGAATACCAATGTTTAGATTTATTTAATTCTGCTGTTATCAATTCTATTTTTCCAATTTATAATCGAGACTGAACTAATACATTTAAAAAATCGAATTTGTCGACAGAGTCGTTCATTGTAATCAAAAAGTTTTTTTTTACATACCCTTCCACTGAAGAATCTGTATTCTCTGCCAAACTAGGCATAATAGGTTTTGTGACACAACTATCAAGGCTTCGGAATCCCATCGACGATGATGACGAGCTGGACGATTCGAGATATCTTTGCACGAATTGCGATCTTCTGGAGGATGATTGATCCTCCAGGGACTTGGCTTGCGCCATACGATACTGTTGCTGTTGTTGTTGTTGTTGTTGTTGTTGTTGTTGCTGCTGCTGATTGGCATTTTGTCTTTTTGACCTGGAGGGCACTAAACCGGAATTCTTCCTGGACGGAAGGGAGCTCCAGTTGACTTGGTGAGGTGGCGGCGATGGTGGCGGACTGATAATGTCGCTATCGACGATGGCATTCGATCGCGGTAGAAAAGGGGCCTTGCTGCCATAATTGCCGCGTACGGCGGAAGAAGACGAATGTCTGGAGGATTTTCTGCCGGCAACAGCGTCTTGGAACGCCGGTGGCGGCGATATAATCGGCGTAATCGATGGTGGAGAGAAGGATTCCGGGATGCTGTGCGGCGACGTACAGGCACTGGTAGTGATGGAGTCGAAATCCTGGCTGTGCAGCGCGAGAAAATCAGGTCGCTGTGAGTCTAATCCTCTGGTGAAGTCTTGCGGGCACTTGCCCGGCTCGCTGTTGCAATGATAGTCCGCTAATTTGACCGCCGCCCGTCGCGACAACGGTAAAGTACCAGTGGCCGCGTTTACCAAGTTGCTCTCATAGTTTGCACGACGATTTTCGTCGAGAGACCGCTGCTGTACCTGCACCCAGCCGGAACGGCCCAAGTAAACGCCATCAACCTCGCGATCGCACCATCGCACAGGCGAGAGCTCGCGACTGCAATTGCCGCTGATAAACAGCTCGCCGGAAGTGCCGCTGTTGCCCGACAAGAAGGAGTTTATGGCATCACGTCGACGAGAACTGGCGGAGACCTGCAGAAGGGAGAATCCTCGCTAATTGACACCCTAAGTGTCATCCCAATCTCCTAGCATTTCATTAATTTGTATTTGAACAACGCTATTCTACTAAAGATGAAGCTAGATAATGCGACAATCATGGCAGGACAAATTCATTTCAAATAAAAAAGAGTGACTTCAGTTAAGTTAAGAGATTGGAATGTACAGCCCATTAAATACACATTATGTTTTATTAGTTTTTCTCCAGTGCAGCAAAGTTGATTAATATCAAGAATAAATCATATAAAGCCATGTTCGTAAATATTAATCAACGCTAAATGTAATTTCACTTATTAAAACGACAGTCAGGAAAGGAATTCATTTAACTTAAATTAACATTTACCATCCGATCCATGGAATTATTTTCTCAAATTTCCGCATGAATTCGATTCTTACTTCCGGGATATGTTCCGTTTTCATGCTTATATACTGTAAGCCTTGTTGTTTATCAAATATTTAACAAGGACAAATGATGCTTATAAGCTGTACGCTGTAAACACAAAACGGAACACACCATTCATCTCGCGGATGAAGTAGCGGAGATTAACAGTACGTTTCTGACGTCTTTGCGATCCCCACTTACCTGGCCGTGGCTATCTTGGCGATGCTTATGGCTCGACGTCGATGTGGTCGACGTAGATGTATCGTGACGTTTTAGGGATGGTATCGAACTACCGCGGTAGGATCCACGCGCATTCCCGCTGGATTTCCCTCTGCCGCTCGCTGTCTGACTCTTGTTGCTGCTGACGCTGTACGAGGAGCCTTGAGAGCCAACTTCCCAAGGGTCCGCTGACGCGTTACGGAGATGGAGGATCGATACATTAGGGCCCCTGCAACCAAAAATTTTCTCCTTTCGAGATCTTGAGGTACCAAGAAACTATTCTTAACTATTTTTAACTATATCATTTAAATATTTATTTTACAAATAAAAAGTTTATTTGTTTATGTTAATAGTCGATTAATAATAGACTCGTGTTTGACGAATAAAATTGGAATTTTATACTTCTCAGATTTGGCAAAAAAGAACAAAAAGTTTATTTATGTATATATCGTTCCCTTATTTAAAAAATGACACAATTTAAATACTTTAAGTTTTACAGAAAAAAATAAAAACTATTTTTCAATTCGATAGAAAATTATATATTGACTAATCAAATATATCAGCAAAAATAATATATTCTTAACTCTTAGCACACACATCGATAATTTTTCTTTTATTACACACATCGTTCGTGTCTTGGATTAATTTTTATCATTTTAACAAATTTACTATAAAAATTATTAAGTAATTCTTACATCTACTTTAATATCTTAAAAAGTATTTCTAAGATTGTGTATTTAAATAAATTATATATAAATGTTATAATTAATCATTTGATCTTTCTTTTTCAAAGAAAAGAAATGTGCAGGATACAAATAATCCAATTGTGGATTATTAAGAGTTCATTTTGTCATTTTCATTTCACAACTTTTAAAAATCATTCCTTTTTAATTGTGACAATTTTGATGATATTTTTCTAATCGCTCTTTTCAAGTTGTGATGTTTTACAACATAAAATAATGATATTCGAAGAGTAGAATTTGTTTAATTTTTTCATCTTATTCGATTTTAAAGGAAAGAAATTATATTTTTTATATAATATATTTGTTACTCTAAATGATTATATAATTTATTTGATTGATTCTAATTTATCGCATATCTGATCGAATTTAACAAATTTTATAATATTACACAATCCCTCTTCTTCGGGCTTCATCATCGAAATTATACAAGATGAAAATATATAAAATTGCTTTTTTTTGCACGACATTATGCCCGTTTGTTCATACATTTTTTATTTGTTATCATCGAACTCAGAATTTTGCTTCGTCTCGTCGTAAAAGGAAATCAACTCGTGATGCATTTTAACATCTCCGGGGATTTTACGCGACAGTTGGCACGGTCGGAAACCTTCCGTTTCCGTCGATGTCTTCAAATAAGATAGATGCGATCGTTTTCAATTGTATATGTCCTCATGCACATTCCTTCTCACGTACATGTCTGATGTTACAACGACGAATATTTACATAGTGATATTGTACAAAGAATAAGCGATATATATGTATATATATGTGTATGTGTATGTGTGTGTGTGTGTGCGTGTGCGTGTGTATGTGACTCTCTCTCTCTCTCTCTCTCTCTCTATATATATATATATATATATATATATATATATATATATATAAAATAAAATATATAT
>Ga0157364_1009012_pt1 | contig 10350 bp, 4 predicted proteins | sample AttsexASBM2_FD_111476 | JGI IMG/M metagenome (GOLD analysis project Ga0157364, IMG submission 111476) | Fungus gardens microbial communities from leaf cutter ant in Ribeirão Preto, State of São Paulo, Brazil - Atta sexdens ASBM2 | ecosystem: Host-associated > Fungi > Mycelium > Unclassified ... | reverse complement strand
TCAATTCGACTGTTTTGCTGATGACATCGATGTGCGGCATCGAGAGATTTTCCCGACGCAACGGTATCCGCGGGATCGGTGGTGACTCGCCCCTTCGTTCTATCCGCGGTCGTCCCTTCTTCGTCTCGAATTTTTTGCGCAACCATGCCACGTCGACGTGCTCGTGAGATTTTAGAGCACTACCATGCTCCTCTCTCTCGGTCGCCTTCTTCAACAAGCTCCGTGCCAATTCCGGATCACTGCGAAAGCGCTTCGGCGCGGCGGTGATCCTGACGCGTCGAGGTAGATCCTCGGCGCTCTCGAATCTCGCGCGTAATCTACGCACCGTGCCGTTCCGCACCAGATTGAGATAGGCTCGCCAGTACCTCTCGGGATCCGGCGACGAACTGCGCGGCCAACCGCCACCGCTGTCCACGCTGCAAGACGAGTTCGATCGCGTGGTCGCGCGACACGGACTGACGCTGCGCGGCCTCGCGTTATGTTCACGCTCTCGTGAACAGGAGCGGAACGACCGTCGTTGTTGTCGCGTACTCATTATTTCCAGCAACGTCAGTGAACTACCATCGATCTTTCGTTCCCGCGGCGACGTCGATCGCGATCGATCGAACCTACCGGCAGTACCAGCCAACGAACTATACTTGGCTAATTCAGACTCGCCAAAAAGCTCTTTCAGATCAGCGAAACTCTGCGACGAAGGTAGCTTCTTCTTGCCGCGAAACGTCCACGTCGTAGTTGTCGTCGTAGCTGTTGCCAACGGCACGATCTCTTTCTGCTGTTCTGTTCTTTTCTCTACATTCTCGAAGAACTCGATCTTCCGCGATACGTCCTCCGTTTCGGGTTCACGTTGGATCACCGTTTTCACTGAGGTCTCCGAACTCTCCGTCATGCTGTCTCCATCGCTGCCCGAGGCAAACTTGCTGCTCGATTTTGCTTTCTCGGTTGGCATCGTCATGGCCAACAAGGGAGGTTTCTTCGACCATTCTTCGAGCACGGTCTCTACACGTTGTTTGTCACTGGGGCTCTCGTTATTGGGCGTTAACACCAGCAGGAAGTCGCTTTTGTCTTTCGATTTAGTCGTGTCTTCAACATATGACGTTTCGAGGGAATAGCAAGTCCTGGGGGAAGTGCTGGCCACACTGGGCGTGTCGGGTGCACAAGGAAGTCTTGCGGTACTCTTTGTAGACGGTTTTGCCGGCATTTTCTTGGCCGCTAAGGCAGCGGCAATGCTACCACGAGTCTCGCGAGGAGCTAAAGGCGAGGATTGTCTTTTTTGCATTATTCTGTCCAGCACTTCTTTACCGAGAGTCAACGACAGCCTCTTCTTCTCCAGCTCCGACATCGACGGCGAGATCGATCTCTCTGATTCTGATCTCTCAATGCTCTTCAAACGCCCAATAGAATCGCTCTTCTTCAAGGTTTTCTCGACATCATTCTGTTCTTTTAATATTGACTCGTTTGTCGCTATCATTGAATGGCATCGTACGTGAAGACTCTTTGAATCGTCTTGAGGAAAATTCTGGGAATCGCCTTCAGGTGGTACAATAATTTCGTAGTTAGTTAAATTTTCGTCTTTAGTAATGGGATTTTCTTTAATAGGTTGCTGATGCTCCCTAATTTCGCGAGGTGCATCGACAACGTCGTCGTTCGATCGTTTCTGGGGACTGTCGCTACCGTAAATTTCGTTTAGTTGCTTCTTTAAATTGGTTATTTGCTCGATGGACAAACTGCTCCAGAACTTCTTGCTGCCGCCGAGACTCCTCTGTAACGATGGATGATAATCTGCGAATTTGTTAGTATCCCGAAAATTAACATTCGCCTTCTTCTGCATCGTAGTTGCCACGTTTATGACCGAATTTCCACGCCAGAGAGGTTTATAAGTATCTTTCTGCATAATAGCTTTTTTTTTGGAGAAGTCCAGTTCGCCTTCCTCGCTCTGAAGTCTTCGAAAATATTGCAAAATATCTTCCACGGAGCGTTCCTTGCAGCGCAGCCCACAATCGCCGTGCCACCTAAATTTATCAATGTCTTTCGCGCTAAAAAGAAAGTCCTTGTCACGTTGAACGCTCTTCAGCTTTCCGTAAAGCGCCTTCAGTTCCTGTTCTGCCTTTTCCTTCGATCTAACGCGTTTCCAACGATCATAATCGATGATTTCTTCGTTTTTCAGCCGCGGTCGTAGATCCCCGGAGGAAAATGTACGTTCCAACTGATCCATCCTGCTGAGATTCGTATAGAAATCGCGCAGATCTTTATATCGTGTCGATTTACGTCTGTGGTGCAACAATTCGAGTATATATTGTTGATAATCTTCGCGATCTATAGACGATAATGAACCGGTGCTCTTCGTCAATGATAAATTCGAACCGTCCCTCTTGGCGTCTTCTGCCTCACCGGCGCTTCTGGCTCTTACTTTTTTCATAATCATCAGCGGGACGTCTAACTCTTCCTTCTTGGAGATGTGAGTCCGTCGAGACGCCTGCGATCTCACCGGAGATGGCGAAGAGGATCTTGGCGAAGACTCTCTGGACTCGGGCAGAGTCTTCAATGGTGGCTCGCTTAGACTTCGCTCCTTTACGTATTCTCGCGAGATAGATTCTGGACTACGAACGCGCAACATAGTGGACGAGCCAAAATCATCGATGCCCAACAAGCTGTCAAACTTGCCGATCTTTTGAAAAACCGATCGGCCGGGCCAGCAGACTCCGTACGGACTTGAACTCCTGGACGAGACGACGCTCTCGCGTTCCCAATTTTTAAACTTTGAGTTCGAGACCGGCCGCTTGTGCGCCAAATACACGCTCAAAGATTTCAAAGACTCCGACCTGAAGCTCTCTCTTACGCCGTTCTGGAACATTTTTGCACGCTCGCTAACGAGAGACTTCTTCATATTTTCTTCGTGAGATTGTGCGAGCGACGGATGATTCCGTAAAAAAAGATTCTGGAAGAAAGTGTCTGTGCGCGTTGCTTCCTGATGTTTCTTGATCTTATCCACGGTCAAGCAGGTGATCCTGGAATCTTGCTCGACACTCGGCGCTATATTCTCTATTCTCCTCAGTATCTTGATCTCATTCTTCTCGGCCATCTCTCTCCACCCGTTCAAAGCCTTGCTCACGTCCCTTTCATCGGCGCTCTTATCTTTCCGTGTTTTCCTTCTCGCATCCATCTTTTTCCAGTCACCGTTCACCGTTATACGTATTGTCTCCGGCTTCCTTGTCGGAGTTTTGACGATCGTGTGCGGCTTCTCACGAGGTCGTTTTCTTTTGTTCACTTCACTGATCGCTTCGGAACAGGACGAAGACATCGAACGTAAGGATTCCTTGCTAACAACCAGCTTTTCTGGCGGCTTCGCAACGATCTTCGTCTTCTTTGGCTCCGTCTTAGTGATCTGTGATGACGCACTTTTCGCAGGAGACTTTAGCTGGGCGCTTGACCTTCTTTTCGTCGCCGTAAGCTGTTCAGGACGCTGTTCAGATGTCTTTCGTAATACTTCCTGTTCCTTGAGCGAAACAGCTTTGAGGGATTTATCCACTGGACGCTTTTGTTTACTCGTCGACGAGATCGTCGAGCTCTTTACTACAGTACCCAACGAAAGTATCTTGGTCTGCACACCCCTCGTTTCTTTCTCTTTATGCTTCTGCAAAACTTTCTTGACTTCCACTGGTGAGGAGAGTTCCTGTGATCTGCTCAGCCTTTTACAAGATTGTTCTTGCTCTTTCTTCGTCAAACGAAGTTTCTCTCTCTTCGCAGTTGAGAGAGGTTCTGATTTTATTCTCTCTAGAGATTTCTGTCTTATTTTAGTAGCAGAAATTGCGTGTCTGGATGGTACCTTTACTGCTGCGAGTTTATCAAGCTTCACTGAAGATTCGCGAATATTTTTCGATGCTGGCGACGTTGAAGAACAAACGTGATTTCTCGCACTACTTGACGGCAGGTTTAACTTCTTTGCTTCAAATTGAGTTTGTGACAAGCAGGGATCCGATTTTCTTTTACCAAAGGTGTTGGAGAACAAAGCAGACACCTTGGTACTCTTCGAGGCAATCGGGCTGCTGGAGGACGTGCGAACGATTGTGTTATGAAACTGCTCGCGATTTTGTCGATGCCGTTCAAGATTGCTGCAGAATCTCTCTTTTAGAGACCTGATGCTCGATACGCTATCAGCATGCGCAAAACACTGTTCGTGTCTAGGTTTCGAATATGCAGTGTACGAATTATCGATCAATCGCGTATTCTCCGAATATAATTTTCTCAAGGTTCTGCTGTGGCGTGATGATTTTCTTCGAGGCGGCGAAGGAGGCCTTGGCGCCGACATAGCTTGCGAAAGAGCTTTACCGGACGATGAGAGGCTATGAGGAGGAACCCTCATGACCTGCGGCGGGGATCTTGTATCGATCGAGGACAATATCGACCATTCATGCCACGTCGAGAATGCCGTCGTGGACGAGGTGATTCTTGACATGCACGAGGCGCTTCTTCGATGCACGCGGATCCTCGTCAGAGTTGGCGAGATCGGGAAATATTCGATCTCCGAGTCGTCTGTGGACAAAGTTTTGGAATTTGGTCCGGATTCTCGATGTACTATCGAAGGCCCTTCGTTCTTACACCCTGCCACCCAAAGATCAGTCGTCTAAAGATTGTCCCGCTCAAGGCTAAGCTGGTGGACGCGCCGAGCTTCGCCGGTGCGACAGCGTGCCGATGCGAGGGTTCGCCACTCCTCATCGTGATGTTACTGCAGCTGGCGGTGTGCTTATACGTAAAAAAGAAGATTGCAAAAAGAGCTTTTCGAAAAGACCGACTCGCGCACCAATATCGATAGATTATCGAGAGAAGAGCTGTGCCATATTTAAACTAAAGTGAGAACGCCCGAGGTCAGGTTGCACCAATTCTACTGGTTGACTAATTCCAATTATCGATTATCTGTCCCTTCTAGATCGCAGCCTTGGCCACGACGCGATATCCGAAGGAAAGTTTTAGGCTGATGGAGAAGTGTCGTGAATTGATTAATTAATCAATACCGACGATGCCACCGATGCGTCATTGATTAATTAATCGAGAGTCGGCCGGTAAGTTTATCAGCCAAGTACCACAATAGTCGCATCTTGGACAGACCCCTTGTTCCACGGCAACCTCTCTTCCAGCCTAATTAATCGCGATTAGTGTTAACTGACATTGATGCAACCACCTTCGGGAGATTACACATATAAAGAAATTCATACGTATCAAAGCTATGTACTTCAAACAGAGCACTACTCACACGTCATGCCACGCGCTTTTCAGCATAAATCAGCACCGAAAGTTGAAATATTCTGAGAGAAAAAAAAAAATCGTCTCGATTTCATTCGTCAATACATTCAATTTTGTGAAACATCGAGGATACTTTTTAATCTCTCCCCCCCTCCCCCCCCTCCTCCATCGTAAATAATTCGAAATATTTATAAATCAATTATAACAATTTCGCTAACAATAAAAATATAATACTAACATTTCATAATCTTTCAATAATGTAAAACTAATCTTTTTCTCATCACTCGAAGTTTCGGAACGCATGCGTAATTGACAAAACACAATGATAATTAATAAAAATGCACACACATTGCAAGCAACCTTAAAACACACACCCGCATGCCAAAAATAAACTCGAGTTACACGGCCGATGTTGCTCAGCGTGCTGACTGTAGCAAATTAAGACGTATGAAAAAAGTAAGAAACAAAAGAAAGATTAAAATGCATACGAGTACGAGGATCGGCTGAGGGGCGACTCACCCTTTGGACGTTCTGGAGCTGGTTTGCGAAGCCCATGGAGGGGTACGTCACCACCGCTCTGCACTGTTTTGTATGCTAGTCTCTGCTCCAAAAGGCTGAGCGGACTAATATCTTCTCGTCGGCGAAACACTAGCGTCGAGTCGCTCTCGTAACCCGACTCTTTGAGGGCACTTCGCAAATGAGAAATGCCGGTGAGAGGCGCCGTCGAATGACAGCTCGATTCATTGTACAGAATTAAAGGGATCAGAAATTGACGTTGTACTTACTGAGTTATGTACGGCTTGGCCGCGGCACGTACGTCGCTGCGCTGATCGAAAGGCTGGAAAAGAGGGAAACGCCATTATTATTACCGTTCGTTATGTCGATCGGTCCTCGATCTATATAATATATACGAAACATGCTACATATACATGTACGCTACTTGACATAAAATGTCGTACGCCGCAAGAGATACGATTACTCGAGATTCGAGAACGAGTGGTTTTTAATTGGCATGAGCAATCACATCGAGCAGGACATCGAACAAATCATGCCGCAGTCGTGTAATGCTAAGCCAGGATGAAGAGGAACGTGGCAGGATTAAGCTAATGAGACATAATCCGAAGGGGATGAAAGATACAAGAGGAGGAAACAAGTATATAGGAGATCAAGATACAAGGAGATCGACAATAGCCACTTGTGATGCAAATATATTTGTAAGTGATTTTGTAAATCAGAAAAAGAATTATGTCAACATATGAATTATTAATTCTCAAGAATTAAAAATAATTGATACCGCTCAATGATCATGTAATTCGCTTCCGTAATAAAATATTTCGTTCATGCGTATTGAATGATGTATGTGTTAAAAAAAAATATTTTCTAGTGTTTTCGGAGTTTCACGATGTGTACAAAGAAAGCGTTAAAAATCGAAGACCATCAATATTCATAGTCCGTTCATCAATGTATTCAAAATCGTCTAAGTAATATTTTGAGATGCTAATACGGCTTTGTGATAACATCTTAAGGCTATACTTAAAACGGTCTTAAATATAAGAACCGATTATAAATACCGACCTAATAACTTCTTTTCGGCAAATAGAGTGTTGTATAATGATATAGATAAAAATGTGTGAAATAGGCTATAAAGAATGAAGAAAGAGATACAGAATCATGACAAAAATGCAGAGAAGGAAGTGAGAGAGATGACTCGATAGCCAAATAAAGAAAAAAAGACAGCAGAAAGATATATAGACAGATAGAGGACAACGTCATCGTGCACTCTACTTGTCGACGATGTGGCAGCCGTTCTAACCCGTGAAACGGCTTGCGTGGTGATAACGGAGGGTGTTGTCGGTGATGGTGGTAGCATGATATGATCGGTGCTGGAAAAAGAAGAAGAAGTAGAAGAAGAAGAGAGCGGCAATCGCTGCAGTTCTTGGTTTTGATGGTGGGACTGTTGATGGTGGCGATGTTGATGATGATATTGATACTCGGGATAATGATGGTGATGACCATGATGATGACGATGTTGCTGCTGCTGCTGCTGCTGCTGCTGCTGCTGCTGCTGCTGCTGCTGCTGTTGAATGCTGTTATTACCGATCGCGCACGGTACGATCGCGGCGACGGCCGGAAGCGGCGATACTGCTGATCGCTCGATCCCAATCGGATGCGATCGACGCGCCGGGCAACGATCCGGCAACACGAAGCTCTTGGATCTTCCATCCAGCATGCTGCCAGCGGCGTGCCAATAGCAAGGATCAGCGGCAGCGGGAGCGCGTTCCAGAGGTCGGATGATGCGACTGTCTTTGGCATTGTCACCGGTGGTGACAGTTGAACGATCGTTCGACCGATCAATAGATTCAACCGGTAGGATCAAGGACGACTTGGACCGATCTTGGATCGGAGTTCTGGACCGGTGCATGCGCGACTTGCAGGATAGATCGATCGACCGATCGGTCGTACCTTCCGATGCCACCGGACGCGCCCGCCTTATGCCGCCAACGAACTCGGAGCTTTTCGTGCTGCTGATTGCCGGTATCCTTACACTGTCCTCCGGCCGGTAGGAAAGGCTGAGGACGCGGGACTGCCGAACGCCACCGCCCAGAGACTCCATCCTAGTGTGCTGAGGATGTCCGTTTTCATTCAGCCACTGTCACCCGTAGTCGTCATTGTCGTCGTCGTTGTCGACGTTAGAAGGAGGTGGATAGCGGTGTGGGATGACATACGAGCGGGCACGACACGCAAAACATCGACGAGCACGCACACGCACACACACGATCATCGGGGACATCGGTCACGATCATCTCGAGCGAATGATGATCGGGATCCGGGACGATTCGACGATTCATAGGACAGGAGTTCAAGACGGAAGACATTAGGTGCAATTGATAAAATGATACTGTGCATAAGTTAAGACATGGATCACCGTATACGTGACATTCGTATCGAAACGCGATAATATTCTTTGTACTCGGTAATATTTCTCCGTATAAATCCTTCGATTTAATTATCATTATCGAAAGATCTATGATACTTTAAATAATATCGGGGAAATCCTCATGAGGCAAGAAAATTGCGTACGCCCGGTCGGGTGCACGAACATCGATTATCGGAGCGCAATAAGCTGCCTTCAGTTATCGTTTGACGCTAAAATAAAGTTGCACGAAAAAAATCGCTGATCGCTGTTTTTATTGACTAACTTTACAAACAGCGTATATCACACAAAGATTGGATTCGAAATACACATCTTGAAATGCAATAATCACATTAAAGACGCGCGATTCGTTCACGAGAGAAATTGAAATTTATTTTAGAGATAGCAGCTTCTTATTCGTAATTCTGATTTTACGACAAAATTCTACGAGAGAAGGAAAAGAAGATTTATGTGACAACATAGTAATTCTACAAGATCCCTCAAGGCGATGAACTACCAGATTAATTCCGAAGTAATGGAAAATGTTAATTTTAATTCAGTCTTAGTATCTACGCGGAAGAAAGAGTACCAATAGATAGACCGAGGAAAGAATAGAAGGAATAGAGAAACGGAGAGAATTCTTATTTAACTATGCATTAATATAAAAATGGCGTACCCCGTCAAATATGTCCATGACCTCGTCCCACCACTAGAATCACAGAATTAAACACAGTGTTATACTAGGCGCTATCTAAAAAGGTTACTGAAACATTTAGATTCAAATAAAAGGGAATAAACAAATATCCGGATATTCTTGCCATTCTCCATCTAAAATAAGAGAAGAGATTGAATCTACCGCTAAATAAATATACCAAAGAGAAAAGCTAAATTACGAATTTTCCTAAATTAAATTAATAATTATATAAATTATAACTAAAATATATAATAAAATTACACGTTAAATTGAAGGTAAAAATTACTAACTGAATAATTAAACAGAATTAAATAGAAAAATTTAGTACAGTTCGTTAGTCTCAATTTTAGATGGAAATCGACATAAAATTTAAACATAGGATCAACTACAAGCAGCGCTACAAAAGCTGTGTAAAAATCAATGGAGTTGTAGTACTACGTGGAGCCGCAGAGCACCCTGAAGAATGCGATTCTTTTCACTCGAGGAATAATAAAAATTTATATATGTAATCACCATTATTTTTAATAATTGCTCTCTCGGGGGGACTCTGCGCACTCTGAACATACGTGCGTGCTTAATGTATACCAACTGAGAACTGTGTCTGCGCTCTGTGTATGTGTGTATGTGTTAAAGAAACGCAATAACCACCACAAGGGCGGAGAAAGTAAGAGCTCGCAATCAATTAACTCGTGATCGCCAAACAGAAAAGCTCTCAATAAACGGAGGAAACGTATAAGTTGGCCGGCAAAAGCAATTCGTTTTATTTAACACGTTCGATTGGCGTGATTACCTTCCTTCTTGTCCGCGCGTCGTAAGTTGGCTAGAAGCAAAGCCATTTCAAACGATCATGTTCCAGGTGTGTATTCAGGTAATCTTGGGAATCTTTCAGAGAAATCACGATTGCGCCGCGTCGATAAGAAAATAACAAAAAGGAAGCGAGATGTCTACACGAATTTCTACTGCCACTCTCGCACGAAATATGGCTTGATGTCACACGATACAAAATGATCTACTGCACGTTCGATCAATTTCGCGTATCGTGTATAACGATATATGACACTTTGACGGAGAGATAGATAGCCAATCTTAAGCTCGCGTTCGTGCGCCCACCCCAACGTTAGTATCAACCGTGGTCAGCTAAATTTTACCTTCTTCATTTATCTATCTCTTGTATCTAACAAGGAGAGATTTCAGATATGTGTCATATGGATTTTGAAAAGTTTGATATTAAGATACAAAATCTGACATTGTAAAAATAGTACGTAATATTCGGATGCCAATGGGCCAAAAGGTTGGACGTACAAAGTTTTAAAATAACCGCAAATATACACACACACACACACACACACATACGTGACGGACATCTCATAAATCTCCAAAATGTGACTGGGTCGGTCTAGCTATAGTTTGCAACAAGCAGAGATTGTCCTTGATCCTTTCGGATTTGACCCACTGACATCTAAATGTTACATATTATTTTTATGACGTCGAATTCTATACTTTA
>Ga0157364_1009011_pt1 | contig 10350 bp, 8 predicted proteins | sample AttsexASBM2_FD_111476 | JGI IMG/M metagenome (GOLD analysis project Ga0157364, IMG submission 111476) | Fungus gardens microbial communities from leaf cutter ant in Ribeirão Preto, State of São Paulo, Brazil - Atta sexdens ASBM2 | ecosystem: Host-associated > Fungi > Mycelium > Unclassified ... | reverse complement strand
AGTTAGTAGGTTAAGTAGTCAGTAGATAGTGCAAGATGGAACAAGCAGAGAACCCACTAGTACTTACAGAGATTACTTCAAGCTCTGAGTATGAGTCTGAGAGTGAGGCTAGCACCAACTTCTTTCTATTATCTCTTTACACATTATTCCCCCCAACATCACTACTACTATCATCATCATCCTTACCAATATCATCATTTCCTCAATACAATATAAGTTAACATAGCCCAATAAATTATGAGCAAATATTCAACAGTAGTAGGAGTAGTTAACAGTGATACAGGTGCAAATTCAGGCCCTGCTAGCAGCAATAGAAGAAGAGACAATAAGAGGACCTAACACAGGGTCCAATATTAAGGGGGTCAAACCACCAGTATTCAGTAGAGAAGTAGAGAAGATAGAAAGATTTATTATAGCATACAGACTATATTTGAGGATAAAGATGAAAGATACTGCAATAGAGGAATAAATACAATGGGTATTATCATATATATAGGGAGGATTAGCAGATGTGTAGAAAGAAAACTTGTTGGAAGATTTAAAATTAGGAGAAGCAGAGTTTGAGTCAGTAGGAGAATTTTTGTTAGAATTGAGAAAAGAATTTGAAGGAGAAGATAAAGAATCAGTAAAAGTAGTAGAACTCAGAAGGATAGAACAGGGAGGAAAGAAAATAAAGAAATTTGTGTAAGAGTATCAAGGGTAGCAAGAGGCAGTAGGTATGAGAGAAGAGTGTTAGTAGAAGAATTTAAGAGGGAAATAAATAGAAAAATATAGAGAAAGTTGATGGAGACAGAAAGACCTCCAACAAGCATTAAACAGTAGTACAAATATGCCACCAACCTAGACAGACATTAGAGGAAAAGTAGGAAAGAAGAAAGACTAAGATAAAGGAATGGAAACTAAAAACAAAGATAGGGGAATAATTTAGAGAGATTCAGGCCACAATTATCTTCACTATAAGTATAGCCAAGAAGACAAGGTATAGCAGGTGCCAGCAAGGCCTACCCTAATAGAAGGAGTGGAAAGGACAAATAAAGTAGTGGTCAGAAACCTTCTATAAGGCCAAGAAAGAGGAGAAGAAATGAGAAGAGACTTATATGTAATAGGTGTGGATAGAGGAAGGAACTATTATAGTTGTGGAGGTTTTGGTTATCTTACATAGAATTGTAGGAGATAAGGAATTATAGGCTAAGAAAGAAGGATAGAGTATAAGGACAACTAGAATACAAGAAACAATTTAAATAGGGAAGAGAACCTAATAGATCTCAATTAGGTTCTAATATAAATAGATTTGCCATGCTTAGTAAAGTAGCAGAGAATATATCTGTTTGCAACCTAGATAATAAGAATATATTAAGAGAAGTGCCAGTAAAGATTGAATTAGAGAGAATCAATATATAGAAAGAAATAACAGTAGAGATATTGTTGGATAGTAAATTAACAGAGCTAGTTATAAGTTTGGAGTTTGCTAGAAAGCAAAATTTTAAACTAAAGAAAATTGAAAAGCTAATATATGTAAGGAATTTAAATAGTTCTTTGAATAAAGAAAAGCCTATTGAGTATATAGTAGAGGTGAACATTGTTAGGAACAGACCAGCTACTGAACCAGTTATGCTAAAAGTATGCAATGTCAAGCTTAGCTTTGACATCTGGCTGGTACTATATATGTACTTTATACTATACTCCTGACAGTAATGTCAAGATGACAGAAAGTGGACTTAGTCTTTTTTATTTTCTTTCTTATTTTTATTTTGTGTTTTGATTTATTTTTTATTTTTTCTATTTTTAGATCTCTAGGGTTAGGGTTAGAAGTGATCGATCACATCAGTCACATCTGATGGTGTGGTCACAATATTGATCACAGAACTTAAAAGAAAGTTATAAAAGGTTCTAGAATAAGATAACATCATATAATATGGACTCCACATGTTGGCCTCATGCTTTACACATGGTTATTTAGGGTAGGGTGCACAGTAATTAGCATGAATCATCTGTAGGAGTATATAAGGTAGACTATTTTGTAAAGAGTTCCTTATCAAGTTCTCTTGTGTTTCTCTAATATAAGAGTTATTCTTATATCTAACCCTAAGGATTAAGTTTATAACAAACATCTATTATCAGGAACATAGGGAGAGGATGGAGATTGATGTTATTGGAGGGCAAAAGTAAAGTGTAATATTGAGGATGCCATAGCTTGTATACTATACTGGGACTGACTAGAAAATAGGAGAGGTAAAAATGATGAGGTGTCTGAAGAAGTGTGAAAAGTAGTAGAGATTAAAACAAGAAACATTGGGATGGCAAAAACAAAAACAAAAATAAAAGAGACAAGAAGAAAAGAGATAAGAAGAAAAAGAAGAAAAGAAAAAAGAAGAAAGGAAGAATAAGAGAACAATAGAAGTCAAAAGGTTGGTGGAAGAATAGGAAATATAGGAAGAAGAAGAAGAAAAAGCAATATTAGAAATTTATAGAAAAGAAGGTTGAGATCTGTAGCTTTTCTCTCAAAATCTCTGAATGAGATAGAAAAAAACTATGAAATTCATAATAAAGAAATGCTGGCAGTAAGAGGGTTGGAAAATTGGAGGTACTTGTTAGAAGGTGCCAAGTTCAAATTCAAGGTTTGGATAGATCACAAGAATTTGGAATATTTCAAGAAAGTGCAAAAGTTGAACAGAAGATAAGCTTGTTGGATACTTTACCTGTTAAGATTTGACTCTACTCTGAAAACATGTCCCAGACACAAAATTAGAGAAGACAAATGGACTTAGTAGAAGACTAGACTGAAAAGTAGAGACTGAAGACAACCAGATACTTAGACAACCAGATACTTATTAAGCACCAATAAATTCATAGTTCATCATAAGTAATGATAGAAGAACCCAAAGTAGATATAATGGAAAAATAAAAATAACTAGGAGTAAGAATAGAAAGTAGTTAGAATAGTAGAGAAGATGAAGAAAGCAGGAGTAAAAGTATTGTGGGGAGAGGAGTAGTAGAGTAAATATCTTTCCATCCACAAACTGATGGAGAAATAGAATAGATGAATCAAAAGTTAGAACAATATCTTTGGTTCTTTATAGATCATGGACAAATAAACTAGCCAGAATGGCTGGTATCAGCTAAGTTTGTAATTAACAACAAGATACATTTGACAACTAATGTCTCCATTAATGGTAAATTATGGAAGAGAGCTGAGAATGGGAATAGATATTAGGAGAAAAAGAAAGATGAAAAAAGCAATAAAGTTTGTAGAAAGAATGAAGAGAATATAGAAAGAGATAGGAGCAGTATTAAAGGAGGTATAAAAAGAGATAAAGAGACAAGCAAATAGAGAAAGGAAGGAGACAGAAGTATAGAAGATAGGAGATAGGGTGATATTGAGTATAAAATATTTGGTATTCAAAGAAAGACTGGCAAAATAAATTAGTAGACTAATATGTAGGTCCATATATTATTGAAAAGGTAGTTTCTACCAATGTGATCAAACTACAATTGCCAATGTTAATGAGAATTCACCCGGTATTAAATTTCAGTCAAGTAGTACATTATAAAGAATAGATAGAAGAATAGAAGTTAGAAAAAGTAAAACCAGTAGAGATAGAAAAAGTTAAGGAGTGGGAAATAGAAAAAATACTAAATAAAAGAAAAGTGAGGGAAGTAATAAAGTATTTAGTATGATAGAAGAGATTTACAGTAGAGTACAATAGTTAGAAAAAGAAGTAGTAGTAGAATTTAAGAAAAGGTTGAATGCAGAAGTTAGAAGATAGAAGAAGTTAGATAAGGCAGAAGAAAGAGAATTTAAGAGAGGAAAACTACTAGAAAAATATATAGTGAAGATATTGTATGGGTGGGATAATAGAAAGTTTGAGGATGAATATCTGAAGAAGTTAGAGAGAAACTAGTAGAAATGGAAGTCAGTTTCTCTAGAGAAGAAATCTTGAAGGAGAAGTAATATTAGAATTAAAAATAGTAAACTCTAATTATTTTTCTTTTTTATTTTGATCTCTCATTTTCATTTTATTAATTAATTAATTATGATTATTATTATTATTACTCTGAAACAGAGAATCAAGATGTAGTGTGATATTACACATCACATAATGCAGTCACAATCATAATTACACTACCATATAATATAGAGGGTCTTAGAATAATAATGTCATACCATATAGGTCTACATATGTAGTTCTTATAGTAAACATATATACTTTAGAGTAGGATAGTTGTAGTATGCATACAAAGTATATCCTATAGTGTATAAAATAGACTATCTTGTACTGAGAACCCTATTAAGTTCTCTTGTATATAAGGTTCTTCCTTTTGGCTAGCTTTAAAGTCTTAAGTTTATAATATCTAAAGTATATATACTTTCTATAAGACTAATATGCTGTTATCATACTGTATGACATCATTTGTTCCACAACCTTCTATAGTCTTCTTTATGTTATATGATCATGTGACAGTTGTGACAGTAACAGTAATGTCACATTAAAACTCTAATCCTAAGTTAAAAAATAAGATAGAATAAAATAGAGAAGAAATTAAAAGAAAAAATAAAATGAGAAAATAAAATAATATTTCTAGTTTACAACTCTGATATCTTCATCAGTTTTCTATGCTTTATAACTCTAACAAGGAAAGCATACTGAAATACTCTAAAATAGGTCTCATGTTATGTGAAAGGAATATTAGATTATAAGATTACATAATATACTGGTAGCAAACTAGTTTTTTATAAGTATATTGACTCAGACTTTGCTAAAGACCAAGACATATAGAAATTAATAGAGAAAAATGTATTCTTTATTACTAGCAAACTAGTTTTCTACAAAACCAAATGACAAGAAATAGTTGTAATATCTACTATAGAAGTAGAGTATATTGCCTTTATATAAACAACCTAGCAAGTATTCTAGCTTACCAAGTTCTTTAATAAGGTTAGGTTATCAATAGTTATACCAGTTGTTATTCACACTAATAAAAATATATTTAATTCAACCAGCAAATAATCAAAACGATTAGCAACAAAAGTATATTAATATCAAATACCACTTTGTCAAACAAAGAACAAAGCTCAGCCAAGTGACTTTCAATTATATCCTATCTACTGACTATGTTGATCTCTTCATGAAACTACTACTATAAAATACTATGCTAAAACTTATGAAAATACTGAGACTATACAAACAGGATATAATGATCCAGAGGAAGTATTGAATATAGATTATTGTATCATGGCATAACCACTTGAACTAATGCATAGACTACTTGTCTTAAATTTTCTTTCTTATTATTATTTCACATAAATAGTATATATTCATACATTGGACAATACTCATCTTAGTCACATTTCATATTCTGGAACCTTCTAAGATGAGTTTACTTGTTCACTTTATCCTTATTCATACTTACAGTCATATTGTAGATACTTACTGTATTTATATTATATACTAAGTCTACCTATCTAGAGTATACATATCTGCAGTGATACTATCTTCTCAACATTATCAGGTGCGGTTCACACCATGGTGGAAGTCTACAGAATGGACTCGGAAATGAGTGGACTTGTGGAACAACCTTGGCTTCAGCTTATGTACTGTGCTATCTGTCTGCCATGTGGTCGCAACTTCAGATGATGGAAAGAAGTCCAAGAGGGAAGTGAGTACTGATTGGTGTGTTGCTGTTGAACACCAGAGATCAAGTTCAATAAGAGATTATCTTCGTCGATTATCAGACTAGCGAATTACAATGTAACTACTAGTCTTATATACAAACTGATAGTTAGGAGATGCTCAGAGTTTCAGTGTTGAGACACTAACAGGAGGAACTCCATCATGGAAGACTGAGTTGAATAGGAGTATCTCCACTATGGAAGATGGAATACCCAAATGGTTGCAATACTGCCATGAGACATGTTGTGAGAAGGTGGCTGCCATGGAAGGCAGGCTTGTATGATTTGGAGGTGGTTTCACTGTGGAGATGTTATTTCCAGACAGGTGGACTTGCATATAACAAACATCTACTATACAAGCCTGTCTTCCATAATGGCCACCTTTTTCACAATGCATTCATGTGGCAGTGATAATAACTATCTAGGTATTCTATCTTCCATGATGGGAAATACTCCTATTTGACTCAGTCTTCTATAGTAGAGTCATACTCCTATCGGTGTTCTACCACTGAAACCTTTGCTTGGGCAATAGAGGCTACACCACTGAAACCTTGAGTATCTCCTATATTAAACACTTGTATATAAAACTAGTAGTTATACTATAGTTTGCTAGTCTGATAATTGACAAAGATAATTCTTATTGAACTCAATCTCTGATATTCAATTGGCAACACACCAATCAGTACTCACTCTCATCTCAGACTTCTTTCTCCCATCTGAAGTTATAATTATATAGCAGATAGATTGTTATGACTTAAAACTTAGAGTTAAAGTTAAAAGTAGAATTCTTGGATTGAGTTATCATAAGAGAACTCAATGGAGTTTCTAGTACAAAGTTGTCTACCTTTTATACTCTACTGGATGGTCCATGCTACTACTGCATCTAGCCTACCCTAAAGACCATATATAAGCTATAAGGTCAAGTATATTATATAACATTATTATTCTAGAATGTTCTACTATGTTCTCTCATAACCATGTGACTATGTAACCATTACTGTGACAGTGACATGTAACATGTAACATGTGGGACACATCATGTGATAGTTGTGATGATGACATCCACCTAACTCCAATCTTGAATAAATAAATGAAAAAAAGAAAATAAAAATAGAAAAATATAGTTCCATGCTTTGCAACTCTAACACAGATGGCACAGCACATAAGCTGAAGCCAAGGTTGTTCAACAAGTCTGCACATCTCTGAGCTAATCTTGTAGACTTTCACCTCTGATATAAACTATACTTGACAATTTAGACAAAAACTTTAACCATTAACACAATTTAGTGTTAAACTAAGATAAGTTTACTTGATTTTGATATCATGAAATAGACTAATAAAAGTATCTAGTATGTGTTCTAATTATTGTGAAGCATTTTGCTTATGTGCTGTAATTAGTAGTATAATTAATTAGGTAACTAATATAAAAATTTTCATATAAGTTAATTAATAATATCATCTTGTTCTTTATTGTTACTTGTGCTTCTTAGCTTACTACTACAAATCTTACTACTAGTAAGTAGTTATCAGTGATATTCACAATATACCATACTGCTATGCATTTTATTCCTTCCAATAGATTATAGGCCCTAATTATCTTGATTTTTAGTTAGTACTTTTTTAAGCTGCTTTCTATTGATGAAAAGAGCTTGACCAACATTTCCTAGACTTGTTGTAGTTTGAGCTGATCTTGAATCACTCCATGCCTATAGAATCTCTTTGTATCTTACATGTGCTAATGTATTATCACTGGTTAGATTAAACATTTGTGCTCTAGCTAGCTATATTTGCTTTCTAATTTATACTGATTACTTTCATTGATAACAATGGCCAATTTTGCCACTACTCTCTTCCAGCTTACTAGTCTTACTGACTACTTCTTCTGAAAGATTTGTATTAAATCAACTCTTACTCTTATTACCTACTTTGGTGCTATCTTTACTACTAAAGATATGCTGAATGCTTCAGTACTTTCTCAGACTACTGATATAAGTGAGATAACCAGAAGAAACTTCCTAAGCTTCTAAGCCTTAGCTATTCTTAATTCCACTTTGCTGGATAACTTGTTAATGTATGACCAGTCTAATACTAAGGCTCTTTAATAAACTCTTATAGAGATATCTGGTCCAGCATCAGTCTTTGCTAGCTATTAGAGGATAATCATGTTCCAAATTCTCAGTAATTAGGACTTTGCTTCTCAGATTGGTAAGTTTGATTTCCTCTATACAAGACTTTATAAGAATAAACAACTCTCTTTTCTTATAGATTGATAATTTGCTAAATTCCTTGATTCAGTCAACCTGATCTGTGCAAAATATTCTTAAATGTGACAATGCAATTATCTGTGCTAATGTAATAGCTACAATAAAGTCTTAAAGGAAATTAATTATACATACATAGCTTCAAGTCAAAATTAATTTGTTTTATCTGACTTGCCAATTGCTGTAAATCTCTCTAAATGTGAAAAAGCACTATGTTTCTTGTGTAAGAATAAGAAAACACCTAATAGAAGTTTTTATAAAGATGAATGGTTCTTATATTCAGATATCTCTACTTACTTTACTCTATTTGAATCTGACTTTATCAATATGACTCTAGGTAATTGTGGTTGAGTTAATACTACAAACTCAAAAACATCACTATTTATAGTTAATTCTAGCATTATTCTGATTAAACATGAAATCTTCAGTCCTAAAAAGCCTATAGTGGAGATTAAAGAAGCTGATAATGTTGACTCTGATATTGAGATACAATCTCTTAGCCCTCAACAACCTGCTCTGCAGACACTACAAGGAGATCCTGAATTGAGAAGATCTAAGCATTAAACTTAGATACCCTTTAGAAAAAATATCTATAGAAAATGTGAGCATCCTATCAATATCCTGTATAATTCTTTATAGAAATCTAGAGAAAGATTTCCCAACCCTAATATGATATATAATAATGCCTATTAGTAGAAAGACCAATATTTAATTATTGTTGATAACAATGAGAATAAAATGGACACTTTATTTCCTGTAGGTAATTCTAGATTAGCTGAGCTAGCTATTATTAGCTACTTGGTATATTTTGTAAAAAAAGGAAAAGTAAAGGAAATTTACTTTCTCTTAGTACAATATATAGTAGAGTTTTGTCTAATTTCCAAAAACCTTGGAGATGTTGCTAAAATATTAGTTGATATTTAAAAGAAGTTTTGTATTAAAAAACTGAAATTACTCAAATATAAAAATGTTTATGAAGTTGTAAATCTTTCTAAAGAACAGAAAGTAATTAAGAATTACTAAATATTTAAAATTGAGTCCGATAGTCATCACAGATCTCAATTTGTTACAAAAAGATTTTCTCAGATTGAAAGAATCAACTTTGACAAATTTATTCTCTTCAGTTGTCTATTATAAGATAATATACTTGTTTTTGGCTATTACTGCTTTTGAAGATTGGGATATCTATAACATTAATGTAAAAACTGCTTACTTATATAATTTTCATAGTATACTTAAACCCTGATATTTTTTTAATTTTATTTTCTTTTTATTTATTTTCTTTGATTTGATTTCTCTTTTTATTTTTCTATAATTTCTTAAATGATGAAGAGATACATGACCACAATCACATGACATATCACATGACATAATGCTATAGGCCTAGAATCTGGAAAAAGAAGCTAGAAGAATGATATTAAGATATATGTTAATAATATATTCATCTTATAGTATACACATTATATACTTATAGCTAATACATAGACTTTAGGGAAGAGTTATTTATTGTAGCATGGACTATGAACCATCTATAAAACTACTCAGTACACTATTGACTATCTTGGTTAGTGGTTGCCATAACAATAGTAATCTGAATGAGAAAATCTATATGAAGTAGTCTAAAGGTTTTAAATTACCTAGTAAAAGAAAAAAAGTTTAGCAACTCTCCAAAGTATTATATAGTCTTAAATAAGCTAACTTATTTTCATGACAGACTATAACTAAGTTAATGTTAGCCCTAGTGTCAAAATTAAAAATGGTAGACTTATTTATTTTTTATTTCTTTTCCCTTATTTAAGTATTTCTTATTTTTTCATTTTATTTCTCTGTCTCTTTTCTTATTTTTGAACTTAGTAAAAAAGGGAAAGTGTGATATTATGTGACTGTCACAGCTGTCACAGTAATGTGAAAAAATGTGATAACTACTATAGATTAGTTATATATATCACAGTTATGGTCACAATGTCATGTGACATATCAAAAGAGTGTCAGATGTGGTTTATACTAGAAGACAAAAGTTCATGGGTTTGGCTTGGGAATATACAGAGTATAAAAACTCCATATAATAAGCTCAGTAATATAAACTTGTCAAAATAACCTTGGTTTTAGCTTATGTACTATACTATTTGTCTACTATATAGTGATAAATGAAATAAAGTCTGAAAAGGGAGTGAGTGCTGATAGTGGTGTATTACTGTTAAACACCAGAAATTAAGTTCAATAAAAGTTATCTCTTGTTAATTATCAGACTAGTAAATTACAGTATAACTACTAGTCTTATATATACTATAATAATTAGGAAATACTTGAGATCTCAGTGTACAGCTCTAAGCAGAGGTTTTAGTGTTGAAATACTAAAAGATATCAGAATAAAAAACTCTGTTATAGAAGGCCAATATCAATAAAAGTATCTCTACT
>Ga0157364_1009010_pt1 | contig 10351 bp, 9 predicted proteins | sample AttsexASBM2_FD_111476 | JGI IMG/M metagenome (GOLD analysis project Ga0157364, IMG submission 111476) | Fungus gardens microbial communities from leaf cutter ant in Ribeirão Preto, State of São Paulo, Brazil - Atta sexdens ASBM2 | ecosystem: Host-associated > Fungi > Mycelium > Unclassified ... | reverse complement strand
TTTTTGTCTCTTACAGTTTTTGAGAAAAAAATTATTGAAAATCAATATTCGGCAATTTTTGATTAGTTGAGTTAATTAATCTTGTTAACTATTGCGAAAATTGCAAAATGGTGGACTTTTTGATTCATTGTCAGTTTAGTCCGCTCTATTTGCCCACAAACGTTGTCGGATAAATTACGGGAAACAAATTCTGTATATATGCACATGAAGGCAACATACATATATATATATATTATTTTTGCATGTGGCATCAATAATTTTATGAACATTAAATGTAATAAAATTTACCTCTTCTTTGGCACTTTCATTTACTGGTATTTCTGATTGTTCTTTATTACGCATAACGTCTTCCTTCAAATTACTTGTTATAATTTTCTGTATCTAAAATCAATTATTTCGATGAATTATTATCGATAATAATAATTCAGTTTTACTTTATAAGATTATAATGTAATTCTAATATAATATAATCTCTTATTAATATAATTAAATTACCTCTTCTTTGATATTTTCCTTTATTGGTATTTCTAAGATTCCATTTTTTGATATTTCCAGTTTTTCTTTATTAGACACGCTTTCCTTTAAATCACTTGACATAATTTTTTGTATCTAAAATCAATTATTTTGATAAATTATCGTCGATAATATAATGATTCAGTTTTACTTTATAAATTTATAACGTAATTCAAATATAACATAATTTCTTGTTAGAATAATTAAATTAAAATGCTATAAGTGATATATACAGCATTTGAAGGAAATAAATAATTTTAATAGAATATTTTTAAAATAAGTATATTTTTTGGATTTCTAAAATATACCTTTTCAAGTCGTTTTTTTCGCCTGAATAACTTAAACTGAATAGTTGTTATTATTAGTTCTTCCTTCATATACATTATGAATTTATTTAAAATCTGAAATAAATTATTTTCGTATTCATTATTACTTAATATTTAAATCAAATTTATATATTAATAGGGAGATTATTGTTGAAAGTAAGAGATGTAAAAGAACAAGCAGGGTAAGAATAAATATTATATATGTTAACAAGATCTAATAGGATAATGAAGTTAATCAAATCTTGAAAAAAGAAATTAATTGGACCAAACTGCCCAATGTTCTGCTCGCATCTGTTAGCACATGTTGATATTTTTTTATTGGATATATTAAATATATCCTGTTATAAATAGTTTCTTCACTATTAAAAAGGCTCTATATAATAAGAAGTAAAGAATATACAATTTACCATGTTTTCTTGCTTTTCAATATTTCCATGATTAAGAATAACAGTTAATGCTGCAAATACATTGACTTCTCTATAGAAAAAAAAATAACAACTGTATGTAACAACCTAAATAGCATAATAGCGTGCAAAGCGCTAAAAAAACAGTTATACACTATTTTAGCTTTTTTAACGTCTTGGCACTGAGTATTACATATATTAGAAATTACATATATTTTTAATATATATTTATCATACATATACTATATTATAATATAAACGTTTTAAAAATTTTAAATATAATTTTGAAAAAAGATATCATACCTGGGTTTTATTTTTTCGAAATTCTCCAATATATACTCTAATATTTTAATGTTTTTTGCATGCTTTGCGATAATACGAAGGAAAATATTAACACGATCATTAAGTTCTAGTGTTATATTATCCATTATCTTATTTAAATATATTAGAATAATATTAGGATTTTCAGAGCAGGTCAAATATTCTAAAATTTGTTTATTGTGTTCCCTTTTAGATATATCCAGCATTTTCATCCAAATAGAAGCGCTTGCTTTTATCAAACCTTTACAGAATGTCCAGTCTTTCCACCATGGTAAAATTCTACAACGAGTAATAAAAATAATAAATAACTAATCTTGTCAAACTTATTAAGTGCATCATATTAGAAAAAAATTTATTAAAAATTATTAGAAATATTTCCCATATATACACATATAGGATAACTCCAGTATATACGCCACATTTATCAAAAACTTAAATTATTAAGTATTATTTATATGTTTATAGTAAATGAACTATATCAGTAAAATCTTTGGATTGTTTCTACTATGAAAAAAATATTAGAAATCTGAAATATTTATTTTTCATATTAAAAAATAAACTTTTTGAAACCCTTGCATTTTTGCTATATATCCCATAGAGGTGGGATATATAGGGGAAGGAGAATATGTATGACTCATGAAAAATTTACAAATAATGCATATAAATAAGACGTATAATGATACAATAATTTATAAAATGTGTTTACAGTTAAAGTTTTATTAAGGAATAAGAATAGTAAATAGGTATATGAAATAATAAATAATAATTACAATTGTTATAAAAACAATTGTTATAAAAACAATTGTTATAAAAATTGTTATGAAATAATAAATAATAAGATTCCTTATAATAATTATCAATCAACCTACATATTGCAAGTGTTATGACGCAAGGTACATATTTCATATAATGCGTTTATTGCATTTAGTGCACTGAATTTAATTTATGTACTTTATATACTTTGATATATATAATCCCGTTCGTTAAAAATGCCATATCCTAAACAGGGATATACAAGACAACAAAGAATACTAAACAAAGAATACGAAAGCAAAGCATTTGTATTTTGCTATTTTGTACACAACATGCTTTACTATTCCACTACACATGTATCACGAAATAACCACTAAGTCTTTTACACGCCCTACAGTAATCATTTTATGTAGATTATAATTTATAATTTATAATTTATATAGCGTTACAATAATAAATCGATTCAACTCATAATAATTTCATTAATATTAACAATAAGAAGCTGAAACACAATACTAATATAACATAAAGGTGTAACAGAGTAGTGAGAAAATTATCCTCACTTCTTCTATTTTTTCTGATTTCTGCGGCGTAAATCCCAGCGTGGCGTATTTGCCGGAGTTATCATATATATATATATATATATATATGCCTGGTTTATGTTTTGGTCTTAACTTTAAAATCAACCAATAGAATACAGATTTCAATTGAGATTGATAGTTCTATTGGCTAAATTTTAAGATTTTACGGTTAAGACTGAAGCAAATCAAACAATATATGTACTTGTGTTTTTCAGGATTGGTAAAATGCCATTCCAATCTAGATGTGGCAATAATTCTGCAATCGGAGTCACCAAGCACACATGCCCACTTTGCAATTTCTTGTCTTAAACATTTAGTAAGATCATTTTCATCAGGAATTTCTTGATATCCTATTTTCTTAAAAAGGATAGGCAAAATTCTACGCATCTTTTCCTAAAAATTATTAAGTAAACTAATTATATAAACTTTATCATTTGTGTCATAATTATTTAAAAAAAAAACAATATGTTAAATATACTTAGTATATGTTAAATAATAGTATTGTCGTTGCATATGATACATATTTTAAAAGTTTCAATTCTAGTAAAGAAATTATTTAAAAAATCTAAATGTAATAAAATATAAAAATAATATAAAATAAATAATATAAATAATATAAATAATATAATATAAATATAAAATAATTTATAAAATTATAAAAACACTTTCTAAATTTATTACAAATATTAAAAAAACATGATTTTTTACTAACTTTATTTAATTTTGTTTCTTGCAAAATTATTGAGTAAATTTTTAGATTATATTAAAAACTATAATTATTGTACACATTTATTTTAGATAATTACATTTTAGATAGCAAATAATTTATTGTTATTTAAAATTATTATTTAAAAATAAAAAATATATAATTTTTAGATAGTAATTTTAAATTATGAGATAAACGTTTTAATAAGCAATAAATGTTTATAAAACAATATAACATATTTCAATGACGAAATTTACTATATACCTCAAGTCCAATTTCCGGAAATGGAATAAAAATTGACAGATATTCAAAAGCTTTGATCATAGGATACCATGCTACATAATCTGTCTCTCGTGATAGGTAATGGCTAAGATTCCAAAATGTAGACAAATTTAATGATTTCTCTTCTATTGCAAGGTAAAATGCATCGTCAAGAATTTGAGCACGATTGAGAACATGTATATTTTTATAATTATCAGAATTTAAATAATAGGCGATTCTTTGCCACATTGTTAGATCATAATTAACGCGATAATAGCCTGTTATATAACAAATAAAAATATTATCGATTAGATCCTTTTAATTTTATAAAAGAATTTTATAGAAGAATTCTTTAACAAAGAATATATACCTTTTTGTCAAATATTGCGAACAGTATATATCGTATAAAAAAGATTTTTAATGGAATTGCAAGGATATAATTTTATATATAATACAATATATAATAAAATAAATAATTAATTTAATGTATTAAAGTGCATGACAGGCTTTGCTATAGTTAGATATAGGATATGACAAATAGCATAGAGTTCTAATATCTGCACGCCGTATATTACGCACAAACATACAATATATATACAAAATAAAATTAATTTTACGTGTCAGAGATCTTATACAATATTATAATATTATGTTTTTGTAATATGTAAATATTTTTAATTTGCATAAATAAAAAATAAATAAATTAATAACATTAAAATTAATAATAATATATTAAAAATTAAAATATTAAAGTTAAATTATGGAAGGAAATACTAACTCACAAAATTATTAGCTTATACTTACCAGTTTGTTGCAAGTTCAATATGATCCAATCAAATTGTTTAATATTCGGAATATTTATTTCTTCAGTATGTGGTGTTAGCCAATGGTAGGGTTCAGTATCATTAAAATTGAGGTCTGTTTGTGTGGTATAAGTTATAGGTATCCACCATGAGTTTCCTTTATGTGATATTATTATATTACCACTTCGACTATCTCGAATCACATTTACCACGGGGTATTGACTTGCCGTTGTCCATTTACTCATCATTTTTGATAAGTTAATCATGTACTCAGAATTCAATTCAATGTAAGCAATTTGCATAGCGGTCCATAAATCAGAGACAGAGTTTTTAGAGCTAAGTTGACTAAATCTTCAAAATTTAATTCATTTCAAATATTATAATAAATTACAATCATGTTTTATATAATTAATACATTTTATATAATTAATAAATTAATTTTACGTAATTGTAGTATAATTTATACATAAATATTATATAATTTAGAATTTATATAACTTAATACATTTTAAGTAGACTATGCTTTTAAAGCTAAAGCTCGATCAAAGATCTAAAAGTTGAAATCAAATAACACTAAGCCAATTAAATAATAAGCCGCTTGTAAATGTATTAAATGTAGAAGAACAAAATAATAATGTCATATAAGAAATAATTTCTATTATAATTATATTTAAAGTTACTACTTACTCCATGTTTAAATACTTATTGATCCCCTTCCAAAATATCACATCAGTAAGTACATGTTGAAGCATGCGAAATATAATAGGTGCTACAAAAATTTATGACATAAAATGTTATAAGATATATTTAAAATGAATTTATTATAGTGTAAATTTGTCGAATTAATTTCGTTATTTAAAATAGTTTATTATAAGTCTAATACTTTTTTCATTTTCATACAAAGTTAATTATACATTGCAAAATAAAAAGATTATAGACAACTTTCTTTAAGGAAATGAGCCTTTTTTTTTATATTCAGATGAAAGATAAAGAGAAAATATGAATGTACGTGCGCGCGCGTGAAAATTAATGGAATTATTTATTCAACTTTACCTTTGATATAAGAAACGGAGGTAAAAAGCAAATCAATATCAGAGATATCAGAGATAATTTTTTGTTGAAGAGGTTTCATAAGGGAATGAGTATCCAAGTTAAGAGAATCATGTCGAATCTGAACTACAAATAAATCTGATATCTGAGAATCTGGAAAAATCTGGACATAATAATTCTTAATGTAATTAAACAAATATTCAATCAAAAAAGATATTCGGTATAATAACTGATATACAACATGCGTCTTAAAGACGTCTTTATATCACAAAGTGATATATCACAAATATTACAGACATCCGAAAATTATGTTTTAGAGATGCATTTATTTAGCTATCACTGTTGTTATAAATAATTTTACTTTTTGTATCATTATTAACTTTAACTTATTATTTTGATTTAAATATGCTATTTCCTGACATTTTTATATTTCAGATTTTACAAAAAATTAGGAAATATATTGAACGGTCGATATTCTATTCTTAACAGCTAAAAGATTTGCAAAATTTTATGATTTTATACATTGAATCAAGAAATATTCTTTTTTAAATATCCTCTAATTCCCTTTAATTACAATTAAATTAACTCTCTAGCTAATGCAAAAGATATATGTAAATAAGAAACCTCATTAATGGCATTTGCTGTAAGTAATCCTGCAATACCATCGATTATCCATAAGTAAGACCACCAAGATAATCTGATCAGATTATTCGACCAATGATGTGCTACTTCATGTACTACTAATCGCGTAATCTCTATTTTACGTGAAGAAGGATCTATTGCTTCATTATATATAATTCTTCTTTCCCTAAAAGTTATTTATAAATAATAAATTATGTTAAGTTCCCATCAGAGAGTAGAAGAATTAATTTCAAAAATAACGTAATATTCATTATCGAAAATTTAAAATAACTAATTATCATTACTAGTTAGTGAGTCTCATAAATAATTCGTTACCGTTACTTAAAAAGTATCTGTTTGTTATTATTTCGTTATTTTTTTAATATTAAAATAAGATTAGTCTAAAAAGTTTTGCAATATTTTTTTCTTTAAATATTAATAAAAGTAATAAACATTACTTAACCAATATGGGAAAATATAAGAAGCGAAATGATTTTTCGGTTCAAGCTTTATACATAGCTTGCATAATAATATTTCGAAAAGCGAATTTATATAAATTTTAAATAAGTAATCTGAAATTTGCGAATCAAAAATATGATTTAATCAAATAGTATTTTGTTATCTAATTCTATCTTTTCAAGTAAGATATCCAAGATTCAAAACTGAATATAATATAAAAATTATGTATGTATAAATGTGTTGAATATTGAAAAAATAACGATATAAACGTATTAACTATATTTAAAATTCATTACCATTATGAAAAAGATGTAACTACGCTGCTGTTATAAAAAAAAGTACAAGTTATCAAAAGTAGTAATTTATAACGGTAACGGTTACAAAGAACATTTTGCTTCCATTCGTTAAATTATATAAACAATATGAGAAACAATATAAATATAAAAATATTTTTTAATAAATTTTAAATGTTAATGTTGCATGTTCATACTTTTTTCCATTAAATCAATTTTGCATAAAATATAAAAATTTTAATACATTTAATATCTTCTCTTTTATTGTCTCAATTATGTATATATGTACACTATTACCTATAAAAAATGAGTCCCCATAGCGACATGCCATCTCGAAAATGCCGGTCCCATATATTTTCGGAGTCTGGAAGAATAATGTGATCTATTTTTGAGATCTTTTTATTCCATCTGGTTTCTAAATGCGATGTAACAATTTCAAGCACATTCCTCGCAAATATTGTATATCGTGCAGAATATAATCTGCACCATATAGCTTGATGTTCGAAAGTATTTATGTTAATACGATCAGAGGGAAAATTGGTCAGCACAACTGCCACATGATATGTTGACATTAACGGAGTAGTGCGGAAATGTGTCCAAACCATATTATTATTCGCAAACTCTAACTTTTGAATCGGCGTATTCGACAAAGCCGTATAATTTTCATGATGCAGTATGGAAATTTTAAAAGTGGTTTTAAATGCTGGTTCATCCCAGCATGGAAATAATCGTCGGCCCCTAATAGGTTGAAAATGTACTCCGTTTAACCATCTGCAATTTTAATGAAAGATAATGAAGAGTCTTTAGTAATACGGTCTTGCGAGATTTGATCCACTGAGATGTGGAGATGGTTTTTAACGTAATTTTTTGCGCTAAATCTAAATCTGGCACAGATTTAAAGCTACGAATTTAAAGTCGGAAACCACTCCTACATCTCAGTGGATTTTTCAAAGTTTCATTGGCAGGCCTGTGTAATTAAGAAATAGGAATTTGGAAAATGTCAATATATAATATGTAGTGCGTTTTTAATCTCTTAATATTTACTCACATTACATCTGTTCCATTTATAAATGAATTAAAAACATTTTCCTTGGGATGAACCGGCATACCGTAGAATTTCATATTCAGAATATAGAACCCAGGCGAGAGATCCTCCGTGAGGTAAAATGTTAATATAGAATTATACATATGTTGTTCCCATAATAATTCATAGCTATTACCATTATCTTCGTTAATCAATGTGGGCGTGTCAAATATATCCAAAAAATATTGATGCAAATATATATATTGCGTTTTTTGATAAATATGGATCCTGATACTGGTTTCGCCTTCTAATGTATAAGCAGTATAATTCTTTTCGAAGTGTAGTATCAACTTGATATTATAATTCGTGGGTACTATATATGTTGGTAAACGGTCAATTTGTTCAACTGCAGAATGGAATTCGTTTTTCTTATTTTTCAAGTCATACATTTTAGTTTTGAAATCATAAATTGTTATGGCAAGAGTTACTAAACACAAGGCCTTTATAAAATCCATAATTGTTTTTATTTTAAATATTTCTGTAAAATAATGACTTTTTGTTAGAAAAAAAATAGAAACAAATAGAAACTGAATTTATATACTTTTTTCATATAATGCCTTTTGATAAGAGAACGTATTACAGGAATTTTTATCTTGTAGGTTTTAATGTGTATTCCATTTATATAGAAAAATATTTGATATAGCTTTTTATTATATATTTTTTACTATTCTTTGAAATAGTTATTATTGTTAATTTATAAAAATTTAAATGAAAATAACGGAAAAAGTAAAAGTATATAAATTTTTAATAATTTTCTAGAAAATTGTTTTTAGATGTGAAAGTAGCATAAATGTATGTGTATTAAGGAATTATTACTTCATTTTAATGCTCATTTTTTTAAGTTAAAACTATTAATTAAAAATAAACTTTATTAATTTCTTAATGCTTCGAACTTAAAAATTTAGACTCAGCAATTTATAAAGATATAATATGTTTTCTCTCAAGCAAGATCAATTATCACTGATGTTATCACTGATAATAATTTATATGTTTATTAACAAGTTGTCCTGTTTATTATTTTTTATAATCAGATTTCAGTTAAATAAACAAATAACTAACAAATAATTATGCATACAATATAAAATTTCATATTTATTTTATACTTTGGTACTATAAGTACGTAATAAAAAATTTTAACTTAGCTTATGATTTTAAAATGATTAAAATATATGCTATTATTGCTAAAATAATTTTTATGTGTATAATTTTATTGTTGGTTGAATATAACATCGGAAGAATAAAAATTTATATTTTAAAATGCATCAACAATTTCGATAGTTGATAAAAATGTCTGATCGAAAATAAAATCGTTTGTATTTTTGCGTTTGTACATTTTTGCAGGTCATAAAAGAGATATTTTTAATGCCTTACCATATAAATTAAAATTTTATGCCAATAAAAATGTAATCCTCTACAATAATTAGTTAAATTATTAATATATCACCATAAATCGTTAATACCAAAAATATGTACGCCAAATTACAATCTTAATGTTTCGAGAAACCACGAAATACTAATAAAATGTCAGCACGCTAATAAGTACAATGATATTATGATAAACTACTAAGGTCATATATGATCAATAAGCAATGGAGAATTAATATATACTCAAATACATCCGTGTCCAAATATTACAATTTTATATTTAAACTTGTTTTCTTAGGAAGCATACCAACAGTAGAAAACTATATCCAATATTTTTTATATATTGTTTTATTCTATTTTATATTTATTTATAAGAATCTTTCGTTCTTATGCCACACACATTACAATATTAAATAAATACAGCATTCTAATTTTCTATTTCTTATTGGATTCTTATTTTACATGAAATCTTTTTATTATTTTGCCTTGAAATCGATCATTTTATATTTTGCAAATATTAAAATGCTTAACAAGTAATTAAATTATTATTAAAAAGAAAAAATTTTCCTTTATCTTTCTCTCTAAAAAAAATCCTGCAAGTTTTAAGAAAGAAAATAAAAGTACGTTTTCTAAAGATTTTAATGACACTCTGATTTAATTAACCTTTTGTGCTTTAAGTTATATGATAGGCTTTAAAAATCTTGCTGTTTTACACCATATGCCAACTCGACTGGCAATAAAATTGTACTAAAATGTAATATTATATCGTTCTTAATTTAAATAAGTATACATTTAAATAAATATAAGGCAC